>Ga0209426_1000404_pt1 | contig 47858 bp, 52 predicted proteins | sample Deesub1362B_J571_FD_187697 | JGI IMG/M metagenome (GOLD analysis project Ga0209426, IMG submission 187697) | Deep oceanic, basalt-hosted subsurface ecosystem from Juan de Fuca Ridge flank, Pacific Ocean, CORK Borehole 1362B_J2.571 (SPAdes)... ... | reverse complement strand
TTACTGGCTGGGACGAGCTCATATTTTTTTAGCTCCTCAGCCGCTAGCTGGCTGGTAGCCACTCCCAGGACGCCAGGCGTCTCGGTGTGGTGGATACGGGTCATGGCGGCGGCGCAAGTGTACACTCTCCTCACGCCGAACATCAGCCCCACATCAAGGACACAGTGAGCCAGCTCATACCCCTTGGTGGGTGGCTGGTCCTCCCCGATGAACAGTATCAGGTCACTCCCCCCTCCCCTGCTCTTCCGGTAGTAGAACCGGCTCTGGGGAAACTGGGGAGCCTCAACCACATTATCCTTGACCAGGACCCCGATGGGGTCAAAGAAACGGGAGGCTTCAACCTCGCCAAGCTCCTCAAAATCAAGGTTCTTCTGCAGGTAAGTGGCCACGATCATGGCCACGTTGCCCACCCCAGGCCAGGCTGCCAGCATATCGGGGGAATCAAGCTCTGGCTTGGTATAGAGCTTAATAAAATCTTTCATCTCACCGCCCCTTCCTCTCTTTGTTCTATATAGGCTTCTCCCTTAAGGTAAGAGAAGATTTTGTAGAGGGGCTTTGCCCCTCTTGAACTCCTACAAAAAGCAAAGTAGTCTACCCCTTGCTCGCCACCGAGAGACTCGGACAGTAGATATGCGGGGTCTGCAAGGCGCTGCCCACCCATTTGGCCTCACTGCCCATAGCGATGATATCTTTCAGCACCTGGTAAACATTCCCCGCCACCATGGTATCCTTGACCCTACCCACTATTTTACCACTTTCCACCTTGTAACCGAGCAGGACATTGCCGCTGAAATCGCCGCCCAGAATGTTGCCCTGCTCGGCACCCATGAGCTGCTCGATAACCAGCCCCTCCTTCATATCCTGGACCATGTCATCAAAAGAGGTATTCCCCGGGGCGATGATGAAGGCGCTGGGCGCTGGCGCTGGCAATCCGCCGTGTCCCCTGGTGCCACTAGCCGTGCTCTGGGCCTGGGCCAGGGCAGCGGTCTGCAGGTCATAAAGAAAGTTAGTCACCACCCCCGCCTCAATGAGCGCGGTGCGCTGACTGGGCACCCCCTCATCATCACAGGGACGGCTGGCCGGGCGGTAAACCACGGTGGGGTCATCCCAGAGCCACAGCTTTGGGTCAAATACTGTCTGCCCCAGCTTACCGCCTACCGGCGAAGCCCCCTCAAGAACAGTCTTGCCGTTGAAAGCTGCCATCAGGGGCGCCATCAGCGCGCTGGCCACCCCGTGTGGGGTGAAGACCACCGGCAGCGGCCGGCTGGGTACCAAGGCGCGGTTTTTGGCCAGCTCAAGTTGCTGGAGCACCACTTCAGCTACCTGCCCGGATTCTGATATAGGACGGCAGGAGCTCTGGCTCTCCCCTACAAAGAGCATATCCGTGCCCTCAACCAGGGTACCCTCAATGCCAAGGCTGAAAAAGCTCTTCTGGTACCGCGCCTGACCGCCGCGGGAATTCATGACTTGAACCGAGACCGTCCCCTTGGTCACCTCAGCCTCACAGACGATACCCGGAGTGTGGCTGGTGATGGCGGCGATGAGCTCCTCACCAAGCCGAATCATCTCCTCAATGGGCACTGCCTCCACTCCGCCATCATAGACCTCAACCCGCGGATAAGAGCTTGGCACCGGAAATTCAAACTTGGCGGGCGTGCCAAACCGTGCCGTCTCCACGGCGTGCTCCACCAGCTCCCGAGAGGCACCCGGTTCAGTGGTGGTGGCGTAGCCAATCCTGCCTCTCTTGATAAGGCGCAGCGCGATACTGGTCTGCTGTTTGGTCTGGAGGTGTTTTAGCCGGTTGGTCTCAAACTGAACCTGGGTCTTCTCCGAAGAAACGCTGAAGACCTCGGCCTCTTCAGCTACCCTGACGGCTTGGGCCAGAATGTTTTCCACTCACTTACCTCCCACCAGGCAGCGACGGATGCGAATATGAGGGCTACCGTTGGACACCGGAAGCGGCATCTGCCCCCCCTTGCCGCAGCCGCCACCCTGGTTCATCTCCAGGTCATCGCCGATGGCGTCTATGTTCTTAAGGGTGGTGAACACGTTGCCACTGAGCACCACCGGGCGCAGCATCTCGGCGATTTTGCCCTGGCGAATCATGTAAGCTTCCCCCGCCGAGAAGGTGAACATCTCCATGCTGGTGGTACCACCATACCAGTTCTTGGCGTAGATTCCCTCTTTGATATCGCTTATCATATCGCTAAAGGAGACCTGGCCCGGCTCGATGTAGGTATTGGTCATGCGCACGATGGGCGGATAACGGTAGTCAAGGGCTCTGGCGTTGCCGGTGGGCTTCTCCCCCATCTTGGCCGCCGTCTCCCGGGAATGCAACCGGCCGACCAATTCCCCCTCCCGGATGAGGTAGGTCTTGGTAGCCGGCATGCCCTCGTCGTCATACTTGTAGCTACCGCGCAGCCCGGGGATGGTGGCGGTATCAATGATGTTGAGCTGCTCGCTGCCGAAGCGTCTGCCCAGCGTCATCAGCTCGCGCAGGCGCTCATTTTCATAGACAAAGTCAGATTCAGAGAGGTGCCCAAAAGCCTCATGGACGAAGACGCCCGCCAGCACCGGGTCCAGCACCACAGTGTACTCTCCCCCCTTCACCTGGGGGGCCGATAGTAACTCCACGGCATGATGAGCCATCTCCTCCACCTCGCGGTGCAAGCTCCGAACCAAGCTGAAATCACCGCGGCTGCCCACGCTCAACCCCACCTGCTGGACATCACCGTCTCTGGTGGCCACCGCCGCCAGGCGCAGGGCGATATCCGCCCTCTCCTGCTCAATATAGCTGCCCAAAGAGCTCAAGAAAATGGTCTTCTTGCGGCTGTCAGCATATCCAATGGTTGAGGTCTGTATCTGGGGGGTACGCCAGATAAGGTCATTGTACTCATCCAGCACTTCTTTCTTCTCCGCCAGGGGTATCATCACCGGATTTTGTTCTCTGTCAAGGGAGACCACCTCAACCACCGGCTCCGCTGGCGCTAGTCGGCTCGTCTCCCCGCCGACAAACCGAGCCTGCCTTACCGCCAGCTCAACCCTGCCCGGGAGGTCCTCAAAGCTATTGAAGCTGACAAAACCCCAGCCTCCTCTCACCAGCGCCCGCACGTTGCCGCCAATGGCAGTCGCCCGCCCCACGGACTCCAGCTCCCGGCCACGGTAGGTGAGGTGGCTGGTCTCGGTCTCCTCCAGATGCGCCTCGATATAGTCAGCGTCAAATCGTTTAAGCGCATCCATCAGCTCATGGGCCACAGCTTCAATTGTCATGGGCATTTCTCTCCGGGGAAAGCATTTTGGGGCACTTTGACAAGTCAGTTTACAAAACCCCTCTTGTCATGTCAATCCAAATCTCACACCTTGGGGCGCAGTCTGGCCGCCCTCCTCGGCGCGGCTATCCAGAAGGCGAGGCCTGCGACAGCAAAGCAGACCATGCTGAAGACAAAGGCTCCGAGATAGCTCCCGGAGATATCATAGATATGGCCTCCCAGCCAGGGCCCGATGATGCCACCGATGCCGAAGCCAGTGAGGATCAGGCCCGATATGGCGCCAAAGTGCCGGCCGTAAAAGATATCCGCCGCCCCGGCGAAGAGGGTCGGCGATAAAAGCCCAGCCCCCAGGCCAAAGCCGATGGCGTAGAAATAGAGAAGCCAGGGCTGTGAGGTGTCCCTCACCGAAATCAGGGCGACCAAGGCCCCGATGGACAGGATAATGGCCAGGGTAACCGTCTTCTCCCGGCCAATCCAGTCAGACACCGCCCCCATAAGCTGACCCAGGGCTAGGGAAATGCCAAACAGGGCGAAGACGGAGGTGGCAAAGGTGCTGCTGTAACCTACGTCCTCGGCGAATTTGATCTGATGGGCGAGCACGAGGTAGCTCCCCACCCCCCAATAAAGTGCGTGCGCCGTCACCAGAAACCATAGCTGATAAGTCCTCATGGCACGGCCCAGCGTCCATTCATCCCCCGCGGCTTCTCCGCCTGCGGAGCTCCTGCCCGCATGTGGCTCAGCGCTACCGTAAGCCCTCAACCCCTTATCCTCAGGGCGATAGCGGAAGAAGAGAAAGTAGATGGGCAACATGATCACTCCCAGAACCCCGGCTAAGACGAAATATGCCTGGCGCCAGCCAAACTGAGAGATGATGAATTCCATAAAGAGGCCATAGGTGAAGCTGAGACCACCCCCCATCTGGCTCAGCCCGAACACCAACCCGCGCCTCTTGCTGAACCAGTTGGCCAACACTGGAGACAGCATGGGCCAGCCACTGCAGGCAGTCCCAATTGGCATCAGAAGGCCAAAGAGCAGGTAGAAATGCCAGAGTTCGTTGGCAAAGGCACAGCTAGCCATCGCCAGGGCGAGGAGGAGGATGCCCATCAGCACCACCAACCTCGGCTTCCACCGGTCAGCCAGGCTTCCCGCCACTGGTGCGGTGAGGCCGTAAATGAAAATATTGAGGGAGAGCATCAGCGCAGTGCTGCCCCGGCTCCAGCCAAATTCCTGCAGAATCGGGGGAAAGAAGACGGAGAAAGAATGCCTGGTCCCATAGACCAGCATCATGCCCATGGTGGCAATGCCGACGATAACCCAACCATAAAAAGGGGGCTGATGTTTGCCCATCTCAGTTCAAGGCCAGTGTATAGGACTAGCGAGCTGATTGTCAATTCAGGAGATTCTGGGCTATTATTATCGGCACTTCACCTTCTTTCTCCCCGCAATAGACGCATAATTACCGCCAAAACTGGGGGAAAGAGACCCAAAATCTTGGGGTAAAACCTCTTGCTTTTGGAAAACCAAGTATGTTATACTAGCACGGCTACTTTGAGAAAGCGAGGGGAGTAATTGCTAGCCAACTACGGGTACATTGGCTTGTTTCTCATCGCTGCCCTTCTCTTCACCCTTCTTATGGTTACTATTCCCATCGCTCTCCGCTTTCTCCGCATCGTCCCCGATAAGCCCAACCCCATCAAGAACTCCATCTTTGAATGCGGCATGGAGACCATCGGCAAGACCTGGGTCCGCTTCAACATCCACTACTATTATTACGCCCTCATCTTTTTGGCCCTTGACGTGCTGGTTGTTTTCCTCTATCCCTGGGCGGTCAACCTCCGAGAGCTGGGCGGCTCGGGCTTCATCATCATCCTGGTTTTGATGGCCATTGTTCTGGTAGGCTTCAGCTACGCCTGGAAAAAGAGGGTTCTGGAATGGAAATAGAGAGAAAATATATCTACTCTGATATCGAGCTTGACCGCAAAGAGGGCGAGATCATCGAGGAGGTCAAGGCGAGCAGCCAGGCGGTGATCCCTGACCCTGATGAGTGGCTGGAAGAGGAACTTAAGCAAAACATCATCCTCACCACCGTGGACTGGTTCATCAACTGGGGGCGGCGCTCCTCACTCTGGCCAGCCATCTGCTTCCCCGCCTGCTGCGCCTTTGAGCTCATCGCCGCCAATGGCCCCCGCTTTGATTTGGCGCGCTTTGGTATGGAAATTTTGCGCGCCTCACCTCGCCAGGCAGATTTGATGATCACCGCCGGCACCCTCACCTGGAAGATGGCCCCCAACGTCCGGCGCATCTATAATCAAATGCCAGAGCCGAAGTGGGTCATCGCCATGGGAGCTTGCGCCATCAGCGGCGGCATCTTTGCCTCGGCATCTTACGCCGTGGTCCCGGGATATAACCGCATCATCCCCGTGGATGTCTACGTCCCTGGGTGCCCTCCCCGCCCTGAGGCCCTGATCTACGGGATACAGCTCCTACAGAAGAAGATCGCCAAGAGAAGAAACATAGATGTGGGAAAGCTAATCAGGAGATGACGGTAGCGCTTTCCGGTAAAGAGATCGCCAATCAAATAGTAGAGAAATTTCCTGATAGCATCGTCGCATCGAGCGAAAAAGAGATAGTGGTGAAAAGTGGCTCTCTGCTCGATGTGGCCGCCTTTCTCAAAGATACCCCCGGTCTTGATTTCAATTACCTCAATTATATTACCGCCGTTGATTACTACGACCACTTTGAGGTCGTCTACATGCTAAGCTCGCTGGAGCACAACCACAGCCTGGTGCTCAAGACCCGCTGCTATGACCGGGAGAACCCGGTTCTGCCCTCGCTGGTCAGGCTGTGGCAGGGGGCCGATTTCCAGGAAAGGGAAATCTATGACCTGATGGGGATCAGGTTTGAAGGTCACCCCAATATGAAGCGTATTTTCCTCTGGGAAGGTTTCCAGGGGCATCCATTGCGGAAGGACTTCATGTGATGGCGCTTAAGACCGAACCTTTTGTGCTCAATCTGGGCCCGGTGCACCCCAGCACGCACGGGGTCTTCCGCATGCGCGCCACCCTTGACGGGGAGGTGGTGGTGGATATTGAGCCCATCTTTGGCTACCTCCACCGCGGGGTGGAGAAGCTGGCCGAGCAGCGCACCTATACCGGGATTATCCCCTTGACTGACCGGCTGGACTACATCTCGGCAATGAACAATAACTTCGCTTACTGCCTTGCCGTGGAGAAGCTGGCGGGGATAAAGGTCCCAGAGCGCGCCGAATACATACGGGTGATTATGGCGGAACTACAGCGCATCGCCGCCTTTCTCATCGCCGTGGGCGCCTTCCTCAATGACTGCGGGGCTTATTTCACCCCCTTCCTCTACATGTTCCGGGAGAGGGAGAAGATAGTTGACCTCTTTGAGATGGTCAGCGGCCAGCGGCTGACCTACAACTACATGCGGGTTGGTGGCGTAAGCCAGGACCTCCCTGAGGAATTTCTGCCCGCGCTGCGCAAATTCGTGGACGAGATGCCCCGCTTTATCGATGAATATGACCGGCTGCTGATGCAGAACGAGATATTGCTGGCCCGCGCCAAGGGCGTTGGCATCCTGACCAAAGAGCAGGCCATCAATGCCTCCGCCAGCGGCCCGGTGCTTCGAGCTAGCGGCGTGAAGTGGGATATCCGCAAGGCAGACCCGTACTCCATCTATGACCGCTTTGAATTCGATATCCCCACTGGCACGGTGGGTGACTGCTATGACCGCTACCGGGTGCGAGTCGAGGAGATGCGGCAGAGCCTGCGCATCATCAAGCAGGCCATGGCGCAGATACCTTCTGGGCCAGTGAGGGCCGAGGTACCGCATCTCATTCGGCCCCCAGTTGGGGAAGCCTATGCCCGCATTGAGTCCCCCAAAGGTGAGCTCGGCTTCTATCTGGTATCAGATAACTCCATCGCTCCCTACCGCTGCCATATCCGCCCGCCCAGCCTGATCAACCTGACCGCGCTGCGTGAGATGGTGCGCGGCTGGAAGGTGGCTGACCTCATCATCATCTTTGGCAGCATTGACATCACCGTGGGTGAGATTGACCGATGATGGCACTTGAGACAAACATTAATAACCTGGTTAGACTGCAGGCGGTGCCGCCCGACTGGCCGGGTGGGTTCTGGGGGCACTGGGTCTTCTTCACCGTGGTCATCATTGGCTTTGTCCTCACCATGGTGATGGGGGTGATTTACATTGAGCGGCGGGGGATGGGGCGCATGCAGTCCCGTCTTGGCCCCAACCGCACCGGCCCCTTCGGCCTGCTTCAGCCGGTGGCCGACGCCATCAAGGTGCTGCTCAAAGAGAACATTGTGCCCACCGCCGCCGATAAGCTGGTGCACTGGCTGGCACCGGTGGTGGCCTTTGCCCCGGCGCTGATGATCTTCGCGGTGATACCTTTCCAGAACGGAGCCATGCTGGCTGACCTGAACATCGGCATCCTTTACGTGGTGGCCATCAGCTCCGTCTCCACCGTGGGGGTATTCATGGCCGGCTGGGGCTCAAGCAACAAGTACTCCCTCCTCGGGGCGATGCGTAACGTGGCCGCGGTGGTAAGTTACGAGATTCCGCTGGTGCTGGCCATCGTCGGCGTGGTGCTCATCGCCGGCTCATTATCCTTAAACCAGATCGTGCTCGCCCAGGATATCCCCTTCATCCTGCTCCAGCCTTTGGGCTTCTTCCTCTTCTTCGCCGCTGGATGTGCTGAAATCAACCGCAGCCCATTTGACCTCATGGAGGCTGACTCTGAGATCGTCGCCGGCTTCCATACCGAGTACTCGGGGATGAAATTCGCCATGTTTTACCTCGTGGAGTACGCGGAAGCCATCGCCATTTCAGCGATAATCACCACCCTTTTCTTGAGCGGCTGGCGAGGTCCCTTGCTTCCGCCCTGGCTCTGGTTCATCATCAAGGTTCTCCTCGTCTTCTTCGCCATGGTCTGGACGCGGACGACCTTGCCCAGAATCAGGATTGACCAGCTCATGGCCTTCTCCTGGAAGTTCCTCCTCCCTCTAGCGGTAATCAACCTGCTGGTCACCGCGCTTGAGGTGCTGGCCTCGCCCGCCGGGCTACCCTGGGTGGTCGTCATCATCAACCTGGCGATAATGGCCATACTGATACTGCTCTGGTCCAAATTCTTCTTCAAGTTAGGATGGGGTAGAATTGAAGTTTGAGCGTTACGGAATAGGCATCATCAAGGGGCTCTCGGTAACCATCAGGCACCTGCTCCGTCACCCCACCGTAGTCCAGTACCCGGAGCAGCGGCTCAACATCTCACGGCGCACCCGGGGTAATGAGCTCATCTGGAACCAAGAGAAGTGCACCGGTTGCGCCACCTGCGCCAAGAGCTGCCCTTTGGGGGCCATTGAGATCACCACCTCAACCAACCCGGTGGAAAATAAATATGCGGTGGAGAAGTATCAGATAGACACCGGCTACTGCATCCAGTGCGGGCTGTGCGTTGAGGCCTGCCCCTACGCCGCGCTCTATTTCAGCTATAATTTTGAGTGCGCCAAGTACCGCCGCTGGGAGCTGGTGCAGGATAAAGAGAAGATGCGGGAGACGCCGGAGCGGAAAGTGAGCGGCTATTTTTACCCGGAGCGTGCCACCAAGTTGCCCAGACAAACTTTGCTCATAGAGAGGATCACGGAGAAAGATTAGTATGGGACTGGTTATCTCCTTCTGGATATTGGCCGCGATTTGCATCCTAGCGGCTTTGGGCGTCATTTTCCTGCGCAACGTCTTCCGGGCGGCGCTCTCCCTGATACTGTGCTTCCTCATGGTGGCCGGACTCTACATTACCTTAAGCGCCGACTTTCTGGCCGCGGTTCAGATTCTGGTTTACGTCGGCGCCATCTCAGTATTGATCATTCTGGCCATCATGATGACCCGGGAAGTCCAGCGGGGCAGCCCCAGCAACCGCCTGCAAATCCCCGCTTTCATCGTCGCCATTCTCTTACTAGAGGTTCTGGTCCTAACCTTGCTCAAAACCCCGTGGCAGATCGCCACCACACCGCCGCTAGCACCCACCACCACCGCTCTGGCCACCAGGCTCTTTGGTGAGGGGGGATTCATCCTGCCGGTGGAGATCGCCGCGGTTCTTATATTATCCGCCATCCTAGGAGCCATCGTGCTGGCGAGGGAGAAGTAGTGATGTTAGGCCTAGAGCATTATCTCATACTGTCCGCCATCCTGTTCTCCATCGGGCTATACGGGGTATTGAGCAAGCGCAATGCCATCATCATCCTGATGTGCATTGAGCTCATGCTCAATGCGGTCAATATCACATTGGTCGCCTTCTCCCGCTACGTGGTGCCAGCACTGCTCACCGGGCAAGTTTTCGCCATCTTCGTCATCGTGGTCGCCGCCACCGAGGCTGCGGTTGGCCTGGCCATAATACTGGCCATCTATCGTGGCCTTGAGGATATAGACGTCACCAAAATCAACTTGCTCAAGTGGTAAGCAAATGTGGGTTGAAGTAAAAAAGGCGAAAAACCTAATGGTCGCCGAGATGTGGAAGGAACTCTTTGAGGGCGAGGGCATCCCCACCCGTATCCTGCCCACCTCAGGGATACCCATTGGCCAGGAGTTCAGCGAATATTCGGTACTGGTGCCCAGAGATAAAGAACATCTCATTGAGGATATATTGAGGAAGCTATGATATCACACCAGTTTGTTTGGCTGATATTTTTGCTGCCGCTCTTCTCCTTTATCATCATTGGCCTTATCATCCGGCCCCTGGTCAGGCCGGAGTCAAGGGTGGCCGGGTATATCACCATCACCGCCATCGGTGGCTCTCTGGTCCTCTCCATCTGGGCACTGTTCTCGGTGATGGCAGCACCCCACCACGAGATACCCATCCCCGATATCAGCTGGGTGGTCGTCGAGGACGGGGTCAGCATTCACCTGGGGCTGATGCTGGATTCGCTGACCGCGGTGATGCTGATCGTGGTCACCCTGGTCAGCCTTATGGTGCAGATTTACTCTCAAGGCTACATGCACGGTGACCCAGGCTACCACCGCTACTACGCCTGGATGTCCCTGTTCACCGCCTCCATGCTCGGCCTGGTGCTGGCGGATAACCTGGTTCTCCTCTTCGTCTTCTGGGAGCTGGTCGGCCTGTGTTCCTATCTCCTCATCGGCTTCTGGTTCCACAAACCATCCGCCGCCAATGCCGCTAAAAAAGCCTTCATCGTTACCCGCCTTGGCGATTTTGGCTTTCTCGCCGGGATACTAGCCCTTTACCTCAACACCGGCACCTTTGATATCGCCGAGCTTCATGAGCTGGCCATCGCCGGGACGCTGGCCGGCACTGCCCTCACCTGGGCGGCCATCGGCATCTTCTCCGGGGCGGTGGGCAAGTCAGCCCAGTTCCCGCTTCACGTCTGGCTACCTGACGCCATGGAAGGCCCAACCCCGGTCAGCGCCCTGATACACGCTGCCACCATGGTCGCCGCCGGCGTTTTCTTGGTCGCTCGCATGTTCCCCCTCTTTGAGCATTCCCCGCAGGCACTGACCACGGTGGCCATCATCGGCGGGGTGACCGCCATCTTCGCCGCCTCCATGGGTCTGGTGATGAACGATATCAAGCGGGTGCTGGCTTACTCCACCATCAGCCAGCTGGGCTACATGATGCTGGGGCTGGGCACCGGTGGGGTGGCCATCGGCATCTTCCACCTGTTCAATCACGCCTTCTTCAAGGCGCTGCTCTTCCTGGGCGCGGGCAGCGTCAACCATGCCACCGGCACCTTTGATATGCGCCAGATGGGCGGCCTGAAAAAGTACATGCCCTGGACCTATGCCACCTTCGTCATCGCCTCTTTGAGCATCGCCGGCATCTGGCCCCTTTCCGGCTTCTGGAGCAAGGATGAAATTGTGGTCAGCGCCCTAAGCCAGCCGGTGCTGTTCGCCCTAGCCATGATCACCGTCTTTATGACCGCTTTTTACATGTTCCGCGCCGTATTTATGACCTTTGGTGGGGAATACCGCGGCGGGAGCCCAGAGGCCCACGGGGAGCATCACCCTAGCCACCCCCATGAATCGCCCAAGGTGATGGTGATACCGATGGTGATTCTGGCCGTTCTTTCGGTGCTCTCCGGTCTGTGGAACGTCACCGGACACTTTGGCGCCTTCATGGGCCATGGTGAGATCCACAGCTTCGCCGAGGGCTTCTTCCACCCCCTAACCCAAGCCCTGCCCTGGGTCTCACTGATACTGGCTGGACTGGGTATCCTGCTTGCCTACGCCATGTACAGCAAGGGATGGCTTTCGCCGGAGCGAATCGGCACCACCTTCAAGCCGCTCTACACCCTCTTCTACTCTAAATACTGGTTTGACGAACTTTACGAGGATGTCATCGTGAGAGGAGTGCTGCTCAAGGGACTTTTCCGGGGCATGGAGCAGTTTGATAGCCACGTTGTTGACGGAGCCGTCAATACCGTGGCCGATGGAGCCATCGCCGGGGGGAGAACCATCCGGCGTGCCCAGACCGGGCAGCTCCAGCTCTATGCCCTGTTCATCGGCATAGGGATACTGGCTATAGTTTTCGTCATTTATTTCTCTGGCTAAAATGACCATATGAGGAGTAAGCGCAGTTGGGTTCTGGCTATCTGACAACCATACTCTTCCTGCCCGCGGTGGGGGCCGCCCTCATCGCCTTCGCGCTGGCTGGCCGCCCCAGGCTGATCAAGTGGACCGCGGCCATCTTCACTGCCATTCCCCTGATTTTGGCCATTGTGCTTTTCGTCCAGTTTGACCGCTCACCTGAGGCCGCCGGGCTCATCCAGTTTGAGGAGAAGGTGCTCTGGATTGCCGCGCTCAACGCCAACTATCACCTGGGCGTGGATGGGCTGAGCTTACCCCTGACCCTGCTCACCGCCTTCCTCGGATTTCTGGCGGTCCTCATCTCCTGGAAGATTGACTTAAGGGTGCGGGAGTACTTCGCCTGGCTCCTGCTTCTGGAAACAAGCATTCTGGGCGTGTTCCTCTCCCTTGACCTTCTGCTCTTCTTCATCATGTGGGAGATAGAGGTCATCCCCATGTACTTCCTGATCAATATCTGGGGGTCAGGGAGAAAGGAATACTCGGCGATCAAGTACGTGGTGTACACCCTGTTTGGCAGCGCCTTCATGCTGGCCGGTATTTTGAGTATTTACTTCACCACCGGCAGCCTGAACATGGTGGAGATAGCTCAGGGCGGACTGGCCATGGTGCAGACAGCGCTGCCGGCGGCGGCTATCTTCTGGCTGCTTCTCATCGGCTTTGCCGTGAAGCTTCCCGTCTTCCCGCTGCACACCTGGCTCCCTGATGCCCATACTGACGCGCCCACCGCGGTCAGCGTCATGCTGGCCGGGGTGCTCATCAAGATGGGTGGCTATGGAATGCTCCGGCTCTGCGTCAGCCTCTTTCCTGAGGTGGCCAAGGGCTACGCCCTGCTGCTGGTGATACTGGCGGTGGTCAACGTGCTCTATGGGGCAGCGGTGACCATGAGGCAGACTGACTTCAAGCGGCTCATCGCCTACAGTTCCATCAGCCACATGGGCTATGTGCTTCTGGGCATCTTTGCCCTGGGCCAGCTGAGCATGGTCGGCGCCACCTTGCAGATGTTCAGCCACGGTCTGGTTACCGGACTGCTTTTCGCCATGGTGGGCCTGGTAATGCACAACGCCCATGAGCGTGACCTGCGCCAGCTCGGCGGGCTGGCACGGCAGATACCGATTATCGCCGTGGTCTTCTCCATCGCCGGGCTAGCCTCCCTGGGGCTGCCCACCACCAGCGGCTTTGCCGCTGAATTCCTCGTTTTCGTGGGCAGCTTCTCCTCAACCATCGTTCCTGGGATTCAGGTTTACACTATCTTGGGCGTGCTTGGCGTCGTCGTCACCGCTGGCTACATCCTGTGGATGCTCCAGCGGGCCTTTTATGGACCAGTGCTGGAGCGCTACAACGGCACACCCGATGCCGATATTCTGGAGCGAGTTTACATGTTCGCCTTCGTCGCCGTGATTATGCTGGTGGGCATTTACCCAGCAATCCTAACTGATGTCATCAAGCTTGGTATTTCGCCCATCGTGGGACTATTAGGTGGGTAAAAATAGCCGATGTTAGGGAGTGAGAGTTTGAACCTGGCGCTGTTCATACCAGAGCTGGCTTTGGTGGCCACTGCGGTAATCGTCATTCTGCTTGATTTGCTCACCGAGCAGAAGAGGCTCCTAGCACAGGTCAGCATCTCCGGACTGGTGGTAGCGGGTGGGGTCACCGTGGCCATGTGGGGACACAACTTCCCGACCATCTTCAACAACATGCTGGCCGTGGATAACTTCGCCCTGTTCTTCAAGATGCTCTTTCTGGGGGTCGCCTTCCTGGTAATCCTATCTTCGGTGGACTACGTAATCAAGTTTGCCCGCTTTCAGGGTGAATATTACGCCCTGGTGCTGCTTGCCACCCTGGGCATGATGCTGATGGCGGCCACCACCAATCTCATCGCCATCTACATCGCCATAGAGCTGACCAGCATCTCCCTCTACGCCTTGGTTGGCTTCCTCAAAGATGCCAAGTCAACGGAAGCCTCCCTAAAGTACCTGCTGCTGGGAGCGGTGGCCTCCGCCGTCCTGCTCTACGGCATGGCGCTTATTTTCGGCTTTACCGGCAAAACCAACCTGCATGACATCGCTCAGTCCATCCAGGCACTCTCTCCGCCGACTCTGTTTGCCAGCCCGGCGCTCATCCTGGGCATCGTGCTTCTGGTGGCTGGTTTCGGCTTCAAGATCGCCGCCGTTCCCTTCCAGATGTGGGTGCCAGATGTTTATGAGGGGGCACCGACCCCCATCACCGCCTACCTCTCCGTGGCCTCCAAAGCCGCCGGCTTTGCCATCATCCTGCGCGTTTTCTTCTCCGCCTTCGGGCAGCCTGATTGGCTGAGCCAGAACTGGGGGCTCATCTTCGCCGGGCTAGCGGTGATCAGCATGACGCTGGGCAATATCATGGCCATCCCTCAGAGCAATATCAAGCGCCTTCTGGGTTACTCCAGCATCGCCCAGGCTGGCTACCTGATGGTGGGCCTGGCTGCTCTGGGAGTTTCCCCGGTGGGCGATATTCTCGGGCAGAGCGGCGTCCTCTTCTTCCTCGCCAGCTACGTCTTCACCAATATGGGCGCCTTCATCGCCGTGATCGCCATCTCAGGTAAGCTCAATAGCGACCTCATTGATGATTACGCCGGCATGGGCAAGCGAGCACCGCTCCTGGCTCTGGCCCTGACCCTATGCCTTATCTCCCTCATCGGCATGCCGCCAGCTGCCGGCTTTATGGCCAAGTTCTACATTTTCAGCGCCGCGGTGCAGCATGACCTGCTGTGGCTGGTGGTCATCGCCGTGCTCAACAGCGTTATCTCCGCCTACTACTATCTGCGGGTGGTGAAGGTGATGTGGCTGGGCCAGGCAGCTTCCCAGGAGAAGGTGCCCTCCTCCGCCGCCCTGCGATTGGCGCTGGTGCTCTCCTGCCTCGGTGTGTTGCTCCTGGGCATTATCCCCGGCTACATGATGAGGCTGGCTGAGCTCGCCGCCCGCATCTTTATTCCCTAGCCTTGGGGCTCGGGGCTAATATCTTGTCTCTCTCCTCACCAGCGCGACGAGCAGGGTTGCCCCCAGCAGCACCACCGCCCCGATGAAGAAAGCCACTGAGTAACTGCCACTCAGGTCAAAAATAAGCCCCCCGACCACAGGACCGATGGCCGCGCCAATGCCAAAGCCGACCTCAAGCAGCCCGAAAATAGCGCCAATGTTGCCCAGAGGAAAGGTATCGCTGAGCAGCGCCGCCCCGCTGGAGCCAAAACCGCTGTAGAAGAAGCCAAAAGCTATGGCGAAAAGATAGAGGCTCCATAAATCCCGAGCCCAGACCAGCAGCACCATGGCTCCCGCCTGAATCAGAAGACAGGTGATGGTGGCCAGCTTCCGGCCCAGCCTATCAGAAGCGATGCCCATGAGCAACCGGCCGGGAATGGCGGCCACGCCGACCACGCTGAGAACGCCAGCCGCCTCCGCAGCGGAGAAGCCGATGTCGGTAATATGCGGCACCAGATGGGCGAAGACCAGAAATATGTTGGCGGCAAAGAGAAACCACAAAGACGCGAGAAGCCAGAAACTCCTCATCCGGAGCACCGGCAAAAGTGAAGCACCAGCTGGTCTAGTGCCGGCCTCTTCGCCTTCCACATCTCCAGCGCCAGATTTCACCCCATCGGGCAGGGCGCCAACCTCATACGGGTCCCTCTTCAGCAGCCTGGAGAGCGGCAGGATAATCAGCCAGGCGATCAGCCCGATGATGAGATAGGCGGTACGCCAATCAAAGCTGGCGATAAGGTAGGTGGCAAAAGGCGCCATCACCACCGTGCCCAGCCCGCTGCCCAAACTGGCCAGCCCCATGGCCAGGCCCCGTTTTTTGATAAACCACCTGGAGACCGCTGACATAGGCACCACATACAGCGGACCGGTTCCCATGGCCAATAGCAGGCTGTAGGTGAGGAATAGCTGCCAGAGGGCGTTGGTCTGGCTAGTTAACACCAGGCTCAAGCCGGCGAAGGCGCCCATCAGCAGGACGACCACCTTTGGCCCGTAGCGGTCAATCGCCCAGCCGGCAAAAAAGGAGCATGCCCCAGCCAACAGCAAATTGGCCGATAGGATGGCGGAAGTCGCCGCCCGGGTCAAATTAAACTCGCCCTCTATTGACTTGAAGAAAACGCCGAAGGAAAAGTGTATCCCGTAAAGCGTGATGCCAATGACCAGAAAGACAGCCACCACCACCCAGCCATAAAACAGCCCCTCTTTAAGCCTCAGTGGCGACGGCAATGATACTCCTCCTTGCTTTTTAAACAGGAAATGGCTACGGTTTCCTGAATCTAACCGTATAATTCCACAGATTGCCCAGGGCGGCATCCAGAATAAACCCGTGGCGCTCGCCTATCTTGATGGTGGTTGAGCGCCGGGGATAATCCGGGTCAGGAAGAAATTCACTCACCGCCAGGAGCCCGCCTGGCCTTAGCACCCTGGTTATCTCCCGCAGCGCCTGGCCCTTATCAGGTATCTCCTGAAGCACGGTTACCATGTATACTAGGTCAAAGGAGGCATCGGGAAAGGGAAGTGCACCGGCGCTGGCCTGTGTTAGCTCAATATTCCTTATACTCTCATTCTCCGGCCGGGCCAGCTTCCGTTCCAGCTGCCGCAGCATGGCCGGCTGAATATCAACCGCATACACCCTCCCCTGCTCCCCCACCGCCTGGGCGACAGAGAGCGTGAAGGCGCCGCTGCCGCAACCGAGGTCCATCACCGTCATGCCCGGTTTGATGCCGCTGCGCTCAATAATCTTATCCGCCGGCTGCATCCAGCGCCTGAGGTCACTATCCAATCCCCGCCCGATGAAAGCCGGCGCCGGGGCATGATGCAGCCTCCTTATGAGGCGAACCAGCACCTGCCAGCCCAGCATAGCGCCCAGAACGATGAGTACAATCTTAACCGCGGTCATCTTGAGCACCCAAGTTGACTCATTATAGTTGATATCGGCTGGAGTGAGCAATATCCAAAGCATCCGGCCTTAAACTCCTCTCATGAGGTATAATATCAGCTAGAAAGCCGAGCAAACATCATAACGATGGAGGTGAGAAAATGGGGTTACTGGACTGGGGGCTTCCCATAATGGCCGGGATATTCTGGTTCATCATCCCGCTAGTGGTGGTGTGGTCCATGGCCTGGAAGGGCATCGCCTTGTGGAGAGCCGCCCAAAACGGGCACCTGGGCTGGTTCATCGCCCTGTTTGTCCTCAACACCGCCGGCATACTGCCCATCATTTACATCCTTGCTTTCAGCCAGAAAAGGGGCTAAAATCTGCTAACAGTGGGGAAACGATGAACAGGACCAGAGGTTTCGTCAACCTGAACCGGTTCAAGTCAGCCAAGGCGATAAAACGCCACAAGTTGCCTCCGGATAAGCATAAAATGAAAGGTAGAAGGGTAAACAGGAAATAGGCTGCACTTATCAGCCCCCTCTTGGGCCCAGTGGGCCTCAATCAAGCTCAATTTTGCCCATTTTGATATCAATAGCTATTGACATTAGGAAGAGAATGGTTTATTCTGCTACTAATCTTAGCAAGTGGAAAAGGAGGTAAGGAATGCAGGCTTATTGTGTCAAGTGCCGCGCCAAGAAGGAAATGAAGGACGCCAAGTCCATCACCATGAAGAACGGCAAGCCGGCAACCCAGGGGACATGCCCCACCTGCGGCACCAAGATGTTCCGCATCGGGAAAGCCTAAAAGCCGAATACAGTAAAGAGATTATCGGGGAGGCTGGATAGAAACAAAATATCCAGCCTCTCTTTATTCCCCCGCCACTCTCCAAGCCACGCCTGTTGACTAAGGCTCCCCAGTTAAGTTAGACTTATATCGGCCACAAGCTACTGCGATATCTTTTTAAGCGCCATGCAGGCGCCACGGTGAGATAGAGGGGTTTTACCCCCTCTCCTTTTAGAGAGCTGGCCCAAGAGCTTTCACAGGGATGGAGGATAGATGACCATCAAGTATAACCCTCAGCAAATAGAGAAGAAATGGCAAGAGAGATGGGAGAAGGACCGGCTGTATGAGGTCAAGGAGGATGACACCCGGCCCAAGTTCTACGCTCTGACCATGTTCCCCTATACCTCAGGAGATCTTCACATCGGTCACTGGTATGCCATGGCACCCTCTGACGTCCACGCCCGGTTCAAGCGCATGCAGGGTTACAACGTGCTTCATCCCATGGGGTTCGATGCCTTTGGGCTCCCCGCCGAGAATGCCGCTATCAAGCGTGGCATTCATCCCTTCAAATGGACCATGCAGAACATCGAGAATATGCGCCGTCAGCTGCGGAGCATCGGGGCCATCTATGACTGGAGCCGGGAGGTGGTCACCTGCCTACCCGAGTATTACAAGTGGACCGAGTGGTTCTTCCTCAAGCTCTATGAGGCCGGGCTGGCCTATCGGGGCAAGGCGCCGGTCAACTGGTGCCCCCGCTGCCAGACGGTGCTGGCCAACGAACAGGTGGTGAGTGGCGGTTTCTGTGAGCGCTGCGGCGCGGCGGTGACCCGGCGAGACTTAGAACAGTGGTTCTTCCGCATCACCAAATACGCCGATGAGCTCCTTAACTTTGACGGTATTGACTGGCCAGAGCGAATCAGGATAATGCAGACCAACTGGATAGGCAAAAGCCACGGCACCGAGATTTCCTTCACCCTTGACCATCCGGGCGTAGAAGAGAAAGAGATCAGGGTCTTCACCACCCGTCCCGATACCACCTTTGGCGTTACCTTTATGGTGCTGGCTCCGGAGCACCCGCTGGTGCCGGTGCTGACCTCACCCGAGAAAAAGGCCGAGGTTGAGGAGTACATCGCCAAATCAAGGAGATTAAGTGAAATAGAGCGGCTGTCAACGGAGAAGGAGAAGGACGGGGTATTCATCGGCGCCTACTGTCTTAACCGGCTCAACGGGGAGAAGGTGCCTATTTGGATTGCTGACTACGTGCTGCTGAGCTACGGCACCGGGGCGGTGATGGGCGTGCCCGCCCATGATGAGCGCGATTTCGCCTTCGCTAAGAAGTATAACTTGCCCATACGGGTGGTGGTGGCTCCGCCCGGCTGGCAGGGCGAGGAGCTTGAGGAGGCCTATGTTGAGCCGGGAATTATGGTGAACTCGGGGCAGTTCAACGGGCTACCCAGCGAGCAGGGGATGGAAGCTGTCTCTGTCTTTCTCGAGGAGAAGGGCTGGGGCAAGCGCACGGTGAGCTACCGCATCCGTGACTGGCTCATCTCCCGCCAGCGCTACTGGGGGGCGCCCATTCCCATGATTTATTGTGAGAAGTGCGGCATTGTCCCCGTCCCTGAGGAAGACCTACCCGTGCTATTGCCCGAAGATGCCGAGTTCAGGCCCACCGGCGAATCTCCACTGAAATACCACGAGCAGTTCGTCAACACCACCTGTCCCCGCTGCGGCGCCCCCGCCAAGCGGGAGACGGATACCATGGACACCTTCATGTGCTCCTCCTGGTACTTCCTGCGTTACACCAGCCCTCACTGTGACAATGCCCCCTTTGATGCCGACAAGGTGAAATACTGGATGCCGGTGGACCTCTACACTGGCGGCGCCGAGCACGCCGTGATGCACTTACTTTACTCCCGCTTCTTCATCAAGGCGCTGCGGGATATGGGGCTGGTTGACTTTGATGAGCCCTTCAAACGCCTGTTCAACCAGGGCATCATCATCGCCGAGAAGCAGAAGATGAGCAAATCGCGGGGCAATGTCATCACTCCCGATGAATATGTGGCTGAATTGGGCGCGGATACGGTCCGGGCCTACCTTATGTTCCTGGCACCCTGGGAGCAGGGTGGCGAGTGGAATGACAGCAGCATCAGCGGGATAAGCCGCTGGCTCAACCGCGTCTGGCATCTGGTGCTGGAAGGATACCGCCAGGACGAAAAGGTTAACCTTGACACCACCAAGAAAGCCGAGCGTGAGCTATCCCGCTTTACCCACCAGACCATAAAGAGAGTGACCGAGGACCTGGAAAGGCTCCACTTCAATACCATGATCTCCTCGCTCATGGAGTTCACCAACTATCTGGGCAAAGTTAAAGAGAGCGCAGCGGTCACCTCCCCGGCCTGGGAAGAGGCGATAAATATCCTGCTCCGGCTCCTCGCCCCCACCGCCCCTCACCTCGCCGAAGAGCTCTGGGAGAGGACGGGAGGTGAGTACAGCATCCATAACCAGCGCTGGCCGGAGTGGGATGCTGAGCTGGCCAGAGCTGAGGAGATAACTCTGGTGGTTCAGGTCAATGGCAAGCTGCGCGACCGCATCACTGTTCCAGTGTCAATCACCGAAGACGAGGCCAAACAGCTAGCCCTGCAGAGCCAGCGGGTAAAGCCCCACCTTGACGGCAAGGAGCTGGCCAAGATAATCTACGTCCCGGGGAGACTGATAAACCTGGTAGCGCGCTGAAAAGCGCCAAGATGGAGAAGATGAAGATAGCCTTCATTGGCGGCGGGGCCATGGGAGAGGCGATGCTCTCCGCGATTCTGAGCAAGAATTTGAGCACCGCGGAGAATGTCTGGGTGAGCGATGTCAAAGAGGAACGCCGCCACCACCTCCAGCAGAAATACGGCGTGGCCACCACCCCAGATAACCAAGAGGCGGCGGAGAAAAGCGACATCGTGGTTCTGGCGATCAAGCCGCAGAATTTGTCTGAGGTGCTCGCCACCCTCAACGGCCAGCTCGAATCCTCCCAGCTAGTTCTATCCATCATCGCCGGGGCCAGAATTGCTACTTTATGTCAAGGGCTCAGCCACCGCTCCATCGTCCGGGTGATGCCCAACACCCCCGCCCAGATTGGCCAGGGCATCAGCGTCTGGACCGCCACCGCCGAGGTCAGCGACCAGCAGAAGGAATGGGCCCGCGCCATCCTGGCTACCATGGGCAAGGAAATCTACCTTGATGAGGAAAAATACCTTGATATGGCCACGGCGGTAAGCGGCAGCGGGCCGGCCTACTTCTTCCTCTTCGTTGAGTGCTTAACTCAAGCCGCGGTGAAAATTGGTCTGGCGCCGGAGGTGGCTGAGGAGCTAGTGCTCCAGACCATGCTGGGCTCAAGTCAGCTGCTCCAGAAGTCAGGCAAATCTCCAGCTGAACTACGCCGCCAGGTCACCTCACCCGGCGGCACCACCGCCGAGGCCTTGGCTCAGTTTGAAAAAGGAGGGTTAGCCAGCCTGGTGAGCCAAGCGGTAACCGCCGCCTATAATAAAGCCAAGGAATTGGGCAAGTAAACCATGGACATTCTCTTTTCCTTCATCCGCCTTGTCTGCGATGTGCTCACCTTCGCCATTATCATTCGGGCTATCCTCTCCTGGTTTCTCACCCGGCCCAATACGCTGACCATTATTCTGGATAAGCTCACCGAGCCTATCCTGGCTCCCCTGCGCCGCATCGTCCCCCGAGTGGGCATGTTTGACCTCACCCCAATGGTCGCCGTGATACTGCTTCAGCTCATCGCCAACCTGCTACCCTAGACGACGGGCAAAACCTCTTTAAAAGAATTCATAACATTCAGTTTGTTCAGTCTTGACAAAACAAACAGCATCTATTATACTCTATTTTAAAAGCAGTTATCTCTTAGGGGTGGGGCAGCATGGACGATAAACGCCAAGCGGAAGAGCAGAAGTTTGTGGAAGAGGTAGGCATTGTCCTTGAGCAGACCGGGCTCCCCCGCATGGCCGGCCGCATCCTGGGCCGGCTGCTCATCTCTGACCCCCCTCATCAGTCCATGAAGCAGCTGGTTACCGACCTCATGGCCAGCAAGGGCTCGGTCAGCACCATGACCCGGCTTCTCATTCAAATTGGCCTGATAGAGCGGCTCAGCCTGCCTGGGGTGCGGGGTGATTACTTCCGGCTGCGCCCTGATGCCTGGCAGCACATGATAAGGCGCGGCCTTGAAGACGAAATCAGAATGGTGCGCCAGCTTGCCGAGCGTGGGCTAGAGCTGCTGGCGGACAAAACCCCTCTAGCCAGGAAGTGGCTGGAGGAGATGCGTGACGTCTACGCCTTTCTGGAGAGAGAATTCCCCACCCTGCTCCAACGCTGGGAGGAAGAACATAAGAGGAAAAGCGGTAGATGAGATGTCTTTCATTTTGCTTGCGGAGGCGTGGAAAATGCGAAAGTGGCTAGTTATCACCAGCTTATTTCTCAGCCTTGGTCTGGTCAGCCTTGCCGGCTGCAATCCCCTTGGTGAGGAAGGCAAAACCACCCAGCAGATGGTCGAGGTGGTGAGAGGGGATCTAGTGCTCAGCGTCAGTGGCAGCGGCAATATCGAGACCTCCAAAGAGACGAGGTTGAGCTTCGGCAGTGGCGGGCGCATCGAGAGGATATACGTGGAGGAGGGCGATGTGGTTCGTCAAGGAGATGTGCTGGCCAGGCTTGAGACTGATACCCTGGAGCTGGCCAAAACGCAGGCGGAGGTCTCCCTCGCCCAGGCAAAACTAGCCCTCACCCAGGCTAAAACGGCCCTAGATCAGAAGGAAGTGGCCCTGCGCACGGCTGAATTTGAGCTAGAGTCCGCGCAGGATAAAAAAGAGGCCATGGAACTAGCTCTGCTCAAAGCCCAGATAGAGGTGAGGTCAGCCAAACACCACCTGGATGAAACCCGGGACATCTACACCTGGCCGGATATTGAGACGGCGCAGAAAGAGGTTGACCAGTGGAAGGCCTACGTTGATTATGCCAACGAGAACCTGAACGCGGCCAATACCACACAAGAGCAAGAAAAGTGGACCAGAACCTTGGCCTATGCTCAGGCCAGGCTGGCCGCCGCTGAAGCCAAGCTGGACGCCATAACCCAAAGCTATGACACCGAGGAGGTGGCCATCGCCAAGATGCAGCTCGATGCTGCCGAGATGGCGGAGGCGCAGGCTCAGAGGAACCTAGACAAGGTGACCGAGGAGGTGGCCATCAAAGAGCAACAGGTGGAGCTGGCCAAAGAGGCGGTGGCGCAGGCCAGGGAGGCATTGCAGGTGGCCCAGCAGTCAGTGGAGCTGGCGGAGCAGTCTCTAGCCCAGGCGGAGAAGAACTTAAAGGAGGCCACCATCACCGCCCCCACCCACGGGGTGGTGGCCAGCGTCAATGCCAAGGAGGGGGATATCATCCCCTCCCCATCAGTGGCCTCCGTGCCGGTCATTGAGCTGATTGACCCCGGCACCATGGAGCTGGTGGTGGAGGTGGATGAGATCGACATACCACAGGTGAAAGTGGGCCAGGAGGCGGTCATCACCCTGGACGCTTTACCCGATGCCGAGTTCACCGGGGTGGTCACCACCATTTACCCCAGGCCCATTGAGGTGGGAGGAGTGGTGGTTTACCGGGTCAAGATAGAGCTTGAAGTCCCGCAGGATTCGGGGATAAAGGTGGGCATGAGCGCCTCAGCGGACATCATCGTGGAGAGGCGGAGCAACGTTTTGCTCGTGCCGGACCGGGCCATCAAGAAGGATAGCCAAGGCAGAACCATAGTTGAGGTCATGGTAAACGACAAGATAGAAGAAAGGCCAGTGGTTATTGGCATCAGCGATGGCTTCAACACCGAGGTTATCAGCGGCCTTCAGGAGGGGGAGAAGGTGGTGACCGAGGTCAAGGTACGCTCATCCTCACCAGGAATATTCTGAGATGGCCGATACCCTGATTCAACTTGAGGACATCACCAAGGTCTACCAGATGGGCAAGGTGGAGGTCCCGGCGCTGCGGGGCATCACCCTCTCCATCAAAGAGGGAGAGATGGTGGCCATCGTGGGCGCCTCCGGCTCGGGCAAGTCCACCCTGATGAACATCCTGGGCTTTCTGGATAAACCCACCTCCGGCAGGTACCTGCTGGAAGGGGTTGACGTCAGCCGGTTCAACGATAACAAGCTGGCCGAGCTGAGAAACAAGAAGATCGGCTTTGTCTTCCAGACGTTTAATCTATTGCCCCGCGCCACGGCATTGGCCAACGTGGAGCTACCCCTCATCTACAGTGGTGACAGCCAGAAACGGAAGCGGAGCCTGGAGGCGCTGGCGCGGGTGGGCTTGGCCGAGCGGGCCAACCACAAGCCCACGGAGCTATCCGGTGGTGAGCAGCAGCGGGTGGCCATCGCCCGGGCGCTGGTGAACAACCCATCGCTCATCCTGGCAGATGAGCCTACGGGCAACCTGGACAGCGCCGCCACCGAGGATATCGTCTCCATTTTCTGCCAGCTCAACCGCGAGGGCATCACCGTCATCCTGGTCACCCATGAGATGGATATCGCCGCGCAAGCTCAGCGCATCATCCGCCTGCTGGATGGCCGGGTTATCAGCGATGAGAAGCCGACCAGCAACGCTAAGACGATAAGCAAGAGCAAGAAAAGTGAATGACAAGGTTTTGCGGCGGGAGATGACAGGTGAAGTTCATTGATTCCATCGTCATTGCGATAAGGTCGCTTCTGGCCAACAAGCTGCGCTCGGCGCTGACCATGCTGGGCGTCATCATCGGGGTGGGCTCGGTGATCACCCTGGTTTCGGTGGGCAGAGGAGCAGAGGCCACCATCACCTCAGCCTACGAGCAACTGGGCACCAACGTCCTCTCGGTGATGCCGCGCAATCCCGAGGTGGAGGGAGGGTTCTCGCTCTCCCCGGCCTACGCTCCACCCACCCTCACCATGGATGACGCCCGGGCACTGGCGAAGCTGCGCTGGGTGGAGGCGATCGCCCCGATAAACGAGAACTTCATCAACGTCACCGCAGACGGTGAAAGCAAGCGGGGACTGCTCCACGGCGCCACCCCGGAGTATCTGGACGTGCTGAACTACTCGGTAGCCTCCGGACGCTTCATCACCGACCAGAATGTGGCCCAGCGCGCCAACGTGGTGGTGTTGGGCCACAAGGTGGCCACCGAGCTCTTTGGCTCCGATGACCCCGTCGGGCAGAAGGTGAAGATGAAGAAGCTGCGCTTCACCGTCATCGGCGTGCTTGCGCCCAAGGGTGGCGCGCTCTTCGGCGTCAGCTTTGATGACGTGGTCATCGTGCCCATAACCACCTATCAGACCAGGCTCTTCCCAGATAAAACCGCCACCGGGGAGGACGCCATCGCCTCAATCAGCGTCAAGGTAACCAGCGCCGAGCGCATGGATGAGGTAAGCGATGAGATTGAAGCTATCTTACGCAAGCGTCACCGGCTGACAGGCGATGATAAGAATGACTTCGCCGTGGTCAGTCAGGAGCAGGTGCTGGAGATCGTCGGTCAGGTGACCACCATCTTCTCCATCTTTCTGGGGGCCATCGCCAGCATCTCGCTGCTGGTGGGCAGCATCGGCATTATGAACATCATGCTGGTCTCGGTGACTGAGCGCACCAGAGAGATCGGCATCCGCAAGGCGGTGGGGGCCAAACGGCGGGATATCCTGCTGCAATTCCTGCTTGAGGCGGCCACGCTGAGCTTCATCGGCGGGGGCATCGGCATCGCCGGCGGCTGGCTGATATCCTATGTCATTTCGCAGATAGATGTTGGTGGCTTCAGACTGGCGGCGGTGGTCTCCCCAGACGTCATCATCCTGGCCTTTATGGTCTCGGTCATCATCGGGCTCATCTCCGGCATGTATCCGGCGCTGAGGGCGGCCAGATTAAACCCCATAGATGCCCTGCACTACGAGTAATCCCGGATGTGGTAAAATTGAAGATGAGGAAAGAAAAGGAGAAACCTCAGGGGGATAGCCTATGAACTGGCTTGATATCGGCATTATCGTCATCATCGGCATCGCCACCCTGATTGGCCTGCGGATCGGCATTATCAAAGCGGTCCTGTCCCTGGCCGGGGTGATCATCGGGGTGCTTCTGGCGGGGCGCCTCTACCCCGCCCTCGCCGAGCAGCTCACCTTCATCCCACAGGAAAATCTGGCCCGAATCGCTGCCTTCGCCATCATTCTCATCGGGGTGATGCTGATGGCCAGTATCCTCGCCTCGGTGCTGAGGTGGCTGGTCTCAATCATGATGCTGGGCTGGATTAACCGCCTGGGCGGGGCTGTCTTTGGCCTTGTCCTGGGAGCCCTGTTCTGCAGCGCCCTGCTTGCCATCTGGACCAAGTTCCTGGGCATAACCGGGCCAATCAGCGAGTCAGCCCTGGCCGGCTTTCTCCTGGAGCGCTTCCCCATGGTGCTGGCGCTGCTCCCCGGAGAGTTCGGCTCAATACGCGCTTTCTTTCAGTAACCCCACCCTCCGCAGCACTGCCAGCACGGAGAAAGCATTCGCTTTAAGGCCCAGAGGCAAATAACCTTCCTACCTCTAGGCAGTGCGCTCGGCCGGGCGAGATACCGCCGGCGAGAGTGGCCCTAGCCTATATGCAATTTATAGTCCCGGCGCTATATTGGTTAAAGCTTTAAAGCCCCCAGGCTAGGTGACCGATGGAGTTTCCCCAGGGTGCAACCTTTTCCACTTCTCCAGCAGTTGCTCCCGGCTCTCTTTATGCTCCGGGTCAGGCACGCAGGCATCAACGGGGCAAACTTCAGCGCATCGCGAAGATTCATGCGCCCCAACGCACTCACTGCACTTACTAGGGTCAATCACGTAGATGGTCTCCCCCTCGCTAATCGCCTGGTTGGGGCACTCCGGTTCACAAGCTCCGCAGCTAATGCACTCCTCCGTGATCTTGTACGCCATAAATTTACCTCCTTGCTTTTAAAAAGAGAATCTTTTGAGCAAAGCCCGTAACCCAGAAAAATGTCTTACATCTTACGAACCTTCCTTCTTAAAGCCTCAGCCACATGCTCAGGAACCAGGTCACTGATGTCGCCACCCAGGCAGGCTACCTCCTTGAGCAGGCTGGAACTAAGGAATTGATACTCCTGACTGGCCATGAGACAAAGCATATCCAGTTCCGGAGCTAGCTTGCGGTTCATCATCGCCATCTCAAATTCCTTCTCAAAGTCGGCGTTCATCCTGAGCCCACGGATCATGACTTTTGCCTTCTCCTGCCGGGCAAAATCAACCGCCAGTCCGCCAAAAGATTTCACCTCAACGTTGGGAAGATGAGCCACCGCCTTCTTCGCCAGCGCCACTCGTTCCTCAGTGGTAAAGACAAGGTGTTTATTGGACTTTTCATAGACACCCATGATTATCCGCTCAAAAAGCTTGGCGGCTCTGGTGACAATATCAAGGTGCCCATTGGTTACCGGGTCAAAGGTGCCCGGGTAGACAGCGATGGTCAAAGTTAGCCTCCCTTCCGGTAGATGGCAACACAGCTATCACCATGGCGGTGTTCTTTGATGAGGTTGAGAGCAGCGTAAGCGGAAGCTAAAGGCAGGCGGGGAGAATGCGTCACCACAACGATGGAGTTTGCTCCGACCAATTTAGAGGATGCCAGCTCGGTTATCAAGTTCCCTATTGACGAATCAGAGTAGGGCGGGTCCATAAGTATGATATCATACTCCTTATCGAGAAAGGAAATGGCTCTGGCTACGCTACAGCAATAAACATGTGCTTGAGCACTAAACCCAGTTTTCTCCAGATTCTGTTTAATTATAGCACAACACCGTGGTTCCCGCTCCACAAAATCCACCCAGCCAGCACCGCGGCTCAGCGCCTCGATACCCAGGGCACCGCTACCGGAAAAGAGGTCAAGCACCTGTGCCCAGCTATCGGTGATATTTTCCAAGATAGAGAAAATGGCCCCCCTGACCAGATCTGTCGCCGGGCGGGTCACCGTTCCCTTTGGTACCTTGAGATAGTGTCCCTTCGCCTTGCCCGCAATAACTCGCATGCCTGGTGTCAACCACTTCTCCGGCGGAAATCCACATAGGCAAAGGCAACCCCTAGCTTAAGTTCGCCTTTTCCCTGCCAGGATATGCCCCCACTCTCCAACGCCGAAATCAACCAATCCTAATATTAGCATAACTACTGGAGAGAGAATTGTCAATAAAGTCAATTACCACAGGCCTAGAAGTCCTGCCCCGGCAAAAGGAGCCGGTGCAAGCCACAGCAGCGGCAATGCTCATAGCGGCGGGAAACCTTGTAAAATCCCTTCTTGCTGCAATACGGGCAGCGGGCAAACTTTATCCCATTGCCATTACGATTCTTGCCCCTGCTATTCTGCCCACTGGCAGCTATATCAGATGCCACGCCAGCATACTCCCTCACGACAAACTCCGCCGCCTCCTCTCCCTCAAGCGGTGCTTCACGCCACTGACTAGCGACTCTGCTCCATCGGGGTGGTCATCAAGGGTGGCTGCACCGGTTTACCGGGCATAGTCGCCTGGCGCCGATGGCTGAAGAGCGGACGGCGCAGGAAGGAAGGCATATCCAGCTCGTCCTCGCTCTTGATGCCCTTGAGAAGCTGGGTCAGCTCATCCTCCTGGTCGGCTCCGGTCATCCCCAGCTTGGCAGTGAACCCGGTGGCAATCAGGGTGATCTTGACCGTGTTATCCATCTCCGGGTCATGGGCCACGCCGAAGATGATGTTGGCCTCGGGGTCAACCGCCTGCCTGATGATGTCGGCGGCCTCATTGACCTCAAACAGGGTGAGGCTGCTGCCACCAACCACGTTGAAGAGCACCGCCTTTGAGCCATTGATGGAAACATCAAGCAGCGGGCTGGCCAGCGCCTGCTTGGCGGCCTCCACTGCTCGGTTCTGCCCTGACCCAGTGCCGATGGACATCCAGGCTGGCCCGGCGTCCTTCATGATCGCCTTGACATCAGCAAAGTCAAGGTTGATCAGCCCAGGAGTGGTGATGACCTCAGCGATCGCCTGCACGCCGTGTCTGAGCACATCATCGGCGAGCTTGAAGGCGCTATCCACGCCCGTCTTCTGGTCACAGAGCGCCAGCAACCGGTCATTGGGGATGATGATCAGGGTATCAACCTTGCCCAGCAGGCGGTTAATACCCTCATTGGCCACCTGACTGCGGTGGACACCCTCAAAGCTGAATGGCTTGGTGACCACAGCGATGGTAAGGGCTCCGCTCTGCTTGGCGATCTCGGCCACCACCGGTGCCGCCCCGGTGCCGGTACCGCCGCCCATGCCGCAGGTGACAAACACCATGTCCGCCCCGCTGACCAGTTCTTTCAGCTCGTCTCGGCTTTCCTCGGCGGCCCGTTGCCCCAGATTATGGTCACCGCCAACCCCCAGCCCCTTGGTCAGCTTCTCGCCAAGCTGAATGCGGATGGGAGCTTCGGTGACGGCCAGAGCCTGGGCATCAGTATTCATGGCGATGAATTCAACGCCCTTGATCTCCTCTCGGACCATACGGGTTATCGCGTTGCTGCCACCACCGCCGAGGCCGATAACCTTAATCTTGGCTGGATTGGCCACAAAACTTGTTTTTGCCATCTCCTCCTCCTTTTTCGGTAGTTTATCTTTCTTTTAGCGGAACAGGTTCCTGATGCGGAAGGCCAGACGCTGTATCAGCGAGCCCAGCCTCCAGGGCTGCCAGCTGCGGGTACCCTCATGCTTGGCCCCCCACAGCAACAGGCCCACGCTGGTGGCATAGGCCGGGTCACAAAGGGTATCCCCAATGCCCTCCATACTGGTCGGCGCGCCCACCCTCACCGGGAGCTGCAGTATCTCGCGCCCCAGGGTGGCGATGCCAGCCAGATTGGAGCTGCCGCCGGTGAGCACCAGACCCGCCGGGACCACCGTCTCATATTCGGAGCTGGGCAACTCGAGCAAGATGAGCTTCAGTATTTCCTCAACTCGGGCCCGGATGATATCACACAGGTCCTGATAGGAGACACCATGTCCATCCTGAGAGATGGCCATGCTGGCCTCGGTCCGGCTTTCGTAGACCGGCATCACGCTGCCATACCGCTTCTTCATCTCCTCAGCGACGTCAAAGGGAAGCCCCAGACCAATGGAAACGTCTCTAGTCAGCTGATACCCGGCCACGGGCAGGATTGAGGTATGCCAGATGCTGCCGTCCTTGAAAACGGCGATGTCAGTCGTCCCGCCACCGATGTCCGCCAAGATAACCCCCACCTCCTTTTCATCCTGGGTCAGTATGGCTTCACTGCTGGCCAGGGGCTCGAGGACCAGGTCCTCAATATCAATGCCAATGCTGCGAATACACTTGACCAGGTTCTGGATTGAGGTTACGGCGGCGGTAATGACATGGGTCTCCACATCAAGCCGGAAGCCATGCATCCCCACCGGGTTCTTGACCCCTGCCTGGCCATCAACGGCGTAAGAGCGAGGAATAACGTGAAGCACCTTGCGGTCATTGGGAACCTTGATGCTCTGGGCAGAGGCAAGGACGCGCTTGAGGTCATCCGAGCGCACTACGCGGTCGTTCCGTGTGATGGCCACCACGCCCCGGTTATTCATTGAGGAAACATGTCTTCCGGTAACCCCCACGTAGGCCGACTCTATCTTATAGTTGCTCGCCTGTTCCGCTTTCTTCACCGACTCACGAATTGACTCCCTGGCTTCATTGATGTTGACCACCAGGCCCTTGTGCAGCCCCACCGATGGGGTAATGCCAACCCCGATAACCCGCAGGCTGCCCCCATTATTGATCTCAGCGATGGTGGTACACACCTTGGTGGTGCCAACATCAATCGAAGCGATGATCCGATTTTTCATCTAGCCCTCCTTTTCACGAGATTATGCGCCACCCAAGTCTGGCCATCCTTCACATTTCCATAACCTCCTTTGCCCAAGTTATCAGACCCAGAGACCTAGGACGTGGAGAAGACCATTCTCAGCTTCTCCACCAGAGCCTGCCTCCTCCACGCGCCAACCTTGGTCTCGGCTAGGATGCTCCACACCTCATCGGGCCGGTGGCCAACATCGTGAGCGATGATGTGCTCGGCTACCTTCAACCTCAGGTCAGCCAGGGTCAGGCCCATCCTGGCAGCTCCGGCCCTGCCAGCACCGATAATCTGCTCTCTCATCTGGCCCCTCCTTCACAAGCTCCTTTTGCTTTCTTTTCTTAAAACCATGGCCTGACTAGGCCATGGTGAAGACCATCTGCAGCTTTTTTAACAAAGCCGGCCTTCTCCAGGCCTTGGCCTTGACCTCGGTCAAAAGGTTCTCCAGCTCAGGGATTTCATAGCAGTCATCCTGAACCATGGTGCGCTCGGCAGCTCTCAACCTGGCGCTGCGACTGCGCGGGTTGCGCTCAATCTCGGCAGCCGAAGGGGTAATCACCCGTCTACTGATCAACCTCAATTGGGCTTTATGGCCGCAGACACAAGTAGGGGTATTCGGAGGGCAGATGCAGTCCCTAGCCTCCCGCTGCATGAACTGCTTCACGATGCGGTCCTCCAGGGAATGGTAGCTGATCACCACCAGCCGCCCCTCAAAGCCGAGGAGCTCAACCGCCTGCTTCAGCGCCAGCTCCAGATTCTCCAGCTCCCGGTTGACCGTGATCCTCAGCGCCTGAAAGGTTTTGGTCGCGGGATGGATTCTGCCCCGCCTGCGGCCAACGGCCCGCTCCACCACCCGCGCCAGATGAAGCGTGGAGCGTATCGGGCGCTCCCGCACGATCTCCCGGGCGATGCGCTGACTACAGCTTTCCTCCCCGTAGGCTCTTATCAGACGAGCCAGCTCAGCCTCTGCCCAGGTGTTGACGATATCGGCGGCAGTGACCTCTTGCGCCGGGTCAAACCGCATATCCAGAGGGGCATCATGCTGAAAGCTGAAACCTCTGGCGCTCTCCAGTTGAAGAGAGGAAAGCCCAAGGTCAAAGAGGATGCCATGCACCGGGAAGAAATCATACTTAAGACAGATAGCCTGCAGGCTAGCGAAGTTGTCATTGATGAGACGGACGCAGTCAGCATACGGCGCCAGTCTCTCTCGGGCCACCGCTATGGCCTCAGGGTCAGCGTCAATGCCCAGCAGCTGCCCACCAGGAGCGCTGCGCTCCAGAATGGCGAGGGCGTGTCCGCCTCCCCCCAGGGTGCAATCAATGTAGCGCCCCCCGGGTTGTACCGCCAGCGCCCTCATCGTCTCCTCAAGCAAAACCGGAACATGGCCAGAGGACGGCATACCTGGGCTCATCAGTGTTTCTCCAAGCTCTCAATAATCTGCCAGGTTTGCTGTTGGCTGATAGCCTTCTCTTCCTCCCAAAGTACCTGGTTCCAGATCTCAAGATAGGTGTTGGCTCCGGCAATGACTACGTCTTCCACGATCTCAGCATATTCGCGCAGCGGTACCGGGAGGGCAATCCTACCCTGCCCGTCAAGGTTGACGTTGAAGGCGGTGGCAAAGATCGCCCGGTTTAGCCTTCTCAGCTTGTTGGGCGTAAGCGGGCCACTGGTGAGCGAGGCCGCCAGCTTCTTCCATTCGGACAGGGAGTAGACGTTGATGCACTTCTCCGCCCCCGGTGAGAGGACCACGCCATCCTTCAGCTCTTTCCTGAAGCGGGGCGGAATGGGTACCCTGCCCTTCTCATCAATTTTGTAGCTATATTCACCAAAAAACATCGCTTACGCCTTGGGCCATTCTACCACTATTTACCACTATCTACCACTTTCCACCATTTATAACACGGGTATCCCCTTTTGTCAATACCTTTGCCAGCAATTTGCCAAAAATTTTTGAAATTCACCTCTACTTTGCCATCTCTTCTCCATTTGTGGTAAAATAAATTCGCTTTGAAGTGTGCTCTCTCCCCTCCCCTTCAAGGTAGAGGATGGAGTGGGCAAGGGGCTTATCTTACCCCTTAAAGAGTTCCCTCTTCCCAAGAGAGAAGGACAAAAAGGGGGATTTTGAGCGAAATCTTGAGAGCGCCGGTATCATGCTCAAGATAGGCATACTCACCATCAGCGATAAAGGAGCCCAAGGGCAGCGCTCAGATGAGAGCGGCCAGGTGATCAGGGAGAGCTTTTCCTCTCTGGAGAGTCAGGTCGCCAAGTATGAGATTGTCCCGGATGAGATTGACATCATCAGCCGCCGGCTGATGGAGTGGGCTGACAGAGGCGATGTGGACGTTATCATCACCACCGGAGGCACCGGGCTCAGCCAGCGTGACGTCACTCCAGAGGCCACCTTGGCCATCGTGGACAAGGTGGTGCCCGGCCTCCCGGAGGCGATGAGGGCCAAAACTCTTGCTCAAACACCGATGGCCATGCTCAGCCGCGCCACCGCTGGGGTGAGGCGAGAGTGTTTGATCGTCAACCTGCCCGGCAGCCCCAGGGCGGTGAGGGAATGCCTTGAGGTGATACTGCCCGCCATTCCCCACGCCGTGGAGATCATCAAGGGGGAGGTAACCGAACACAGTTAAGGAGGGTGGCAGAGGACGAGCCATGCGCATTGACGTACTGACACTATTCCCCCAGCTGTTTGAAGCCCCTTTCAGCTTCGGCATCTTCAAACGGGCGATTGACCGGGGGCTAGTGAGCATCAAGATACATAACATCAGGGACTACGCCCATGACAAGCACAAAACCGTGGATGACTACCCTTACGGTGGTGGCCCGGGCATGGTGCTCAAGCCCGAGCCTATCTTTGAGGCGGTGGAGGCGATAAAGGCAGACATCCTGGCCAAGGACAAGGTCAGCGAGCCCCCAGTTATCCTGCTCACCCCCCAGGGGCGTCTCTTCTCCCAGCAAATGGCGCAGGAGCTGGCCAAACAGAGCCATCTCATCCTGCTCTGCGGTCACTATGAAGGCGTTGACGAGCGGGTGCGGGAGTACCTGGTCACCGATGAGATCAGCATCGGTGATTACGTGCTCACTGGCGGGGAACTTCCCGCCCTAGTGGTAATAGATGCCGTGGTCAGGTTACTACCTGGGGTCCTGGGCTCGGAGGAGTCACCGCGGGATGATTCCCACGTAAGCGGACTCTTGGAGTACCCACAGTACACCCGCCCCGCGGAATATCGGGGCTGGGCAGTGCCGGAGGTTCTGCTTTCCGGCAACCACGCCCAGATCGCCAAGTGGCGCCGGGAGCAGGTCATCCGGCGCACTCTGGAGCGCCGCCCGGACCTGCTCAAGAAGACCAATCTGTGCTTAGAAGAAAGACAGCTAGTTGAGCGTCTGAAGAGAGAGCCTAATCTGGATAAGGAGTCTGGAGAATGACTATGGAATCTCTAACACTGGCCAAACCAAATCCCAAAATCCCTGAGCTTGCCCCCGGTGACACGGTAAGGGTCAGCATCAGGGTCGTTGAGGGCGGTAAGGAGCGCATTCAGCCCTTTCAAGGGGTGGTAATCAAAGTGCGGCGTGGCGGAGTTGGCGCCAGCTTCACCGTGAGGCGCATCGCCTATGGCGTCGGCGTGGAGCGCACCTTCCCCCTGTATTCGCCACGGATAGAGAAGGTAGAGGTAATCCGGCACGGCAAAGTCCGCCGGGCCAGGCTTTACTACCTGCGAGGGCGCAGTGGCAAGGCAGCCCGCATTAAAGAGCGGCGCGTTGACAGGGAAAAGAAACTGGCCCAAGTTGAGCTTGAGCCCGAGCCCGAACCAGAGCCAGTAGAAGCTCAGGAAGAGCTGGTTCAGGAAGCGCCGGAGGCGGCGCAAGTTCAGGAAGCGCAAGCTCCAGAGGCAGCGGAGCCGGTAGAGGCTCAAGAAGCACCAGAGGAAGCGCAGGCCGAGGAGGAGCAAGCTCCACAGCCAGAACCGGTGCAGGCCCAAGGGGAACAAGCTCCGGAAGAAGCTGCACCGTCTGAGGAAGCACCGCCTGAGGAAGCGCCAAAGAACAAAGCAGAATAATCGCGCGCCACTCCGGCCAAGGCCGTAATAGCAACCTTCTCTCGTAGCGCTGGGCGAAATGGAGCCTAGGATGAGATACGCTGAGGTCAGTGTCAATTCGCCAGTAGCCCAGCGCCGGAGCTTCAGCTACGCCATACCCGCCGGCTTGAACCTTGAGGTGGGGCAGGCGGTATGGGTCCCCTTTGGCGAAAAAATACTCCAGGGCATCGTTTTAGCCTTGAGCCCCAGCCCGGCCGTCGAGGAAACCCGGGAGATAATCGGCGTTATCGAGCCGCGCCCGCTACTATCCCCAGAGCAGGTGATGCTGGCGCGCTGGATAAGCGAGCACTACCTCTCACCGCTCTTCGACGCCGTAGCTTTGATGCTGCCCCCGGGGTTCGAGCGGAGGACGCTCACCTTTATCTCACCTGTGCCAAACCCGGATGCTCGCATTCTTGCTTCCCTTACCCCAGCGCAGCACCAAATACTAGAGCTACTCCAAAAACAAGGCCGCACCAGCTTGAAGGAGCTGGAAAAGAAAGTGGGCCAGAGGAAAGCCCAGGCCATCGTCTCCCAGCTGGTGGGGCGGGGCCTGGCTACGCGAAGCTACGAGCTGGAGCCAGCCAAGGTCGGCCCGAAAAGGGTGCCCTACTTGCGGCTGAAACTCCCTCCCAGCCAGGCTCGAGAAGTGGCTGCCGAGCTGCGCAAGAAAAGAGCTTATAAGCAGGCGGCTCTTCTTGACTTCCTGGCGCAGATGGCTGAGCCAGCGCCCTGGCCGGAGGCAAGGCAGCAGACCAACGCCGATAGCTCAGTGCTCAAGACGCTAGTGAGCAAGGGGCTCATCACGCTTGAGCAGATTGAGGTCAAACGTGAGCCGATTCCTCACAAGGCCGCCACCCCATCCCCGGCGCTCAAGCTGACCGCGGCCCAAGAAGCAGCCCTCAGCTCCATCCGGGATGCCCTGCATGGGGCAAAGGCAAAGCCAAGCGTCTTCCTGCTCCATGGCGTTACCGGCAGCGGCAAGACCGAGGTTTACCTGCAAGCCTTAGCCGAGGCGATAAAGCTGGGCAAGCGAGGCATCATCCTGGTCCCGGAAATCGCCCTCACCCCGCAGACGATAGAGCGGTTCGCGGCGCGCTTTCCCGGCAGAGTGGCCGTATTGCACAGCCAACTCTCGCCGGGGGAGCAGTTTGATGAGTGGTGGAGAATTAAGCGGGGGGAATTTGATGTGGTCATCGGCCCCAGGAGCGCCCTCTTTGCCCCCCAGCCTGAGCTCGGGCTCATCGTCATCGATGAGGAGCACGAATGGACCTATAAGCAACAGGATAAATCACCCCGCTACCACGCCCGTGATGTGGCTCTGAAACTGGCGGAGCTAACTGGGGCGGTGGTTGTCCTGGGCAGCGCTACCCCAGACGTGGAGACCTTCCACCGCGCCCAGAATGGATGGTATCAACTGCTCCAGCTTCCGGAGCGGGTTGTCCCCGCGCAGAACTCTCCCCTGCCCGAGGTGGAGGTGGTGGACTTAAGGGAGGAGCTCAAAGCCGGTAACCGGAGCATCTTCAGCCGCTCCTTAGCTCAAGCCATCACCGAGGCAGTGGCCAGCGAGGAGCAGGTGATTCTATTCCTCAACCGCAGGGGCGGCGCCACCTTTGTCCAGTGTCGGCGCTGTGGTTTTGTGCTGCGCTGCCGGCGCTGCGAGGTCACTCTCACCCACCACCCCACCGAAAACGCCCTGGTCTGCCACCAGTGTAACTACCAAGCGCCGGTGCCCCAGATTTGCCCACAGTGCTCAAGCCGCTGGATAAAATTCCTGGGCCTCGGCACCCAGAGGCTGGAGCAGGAAGCAGGTTTTCTTTTGCCCCAGGCCAGGCTGCTGCGCTGGGATAGCGATGTCACCAAGCACCCCAAATCCCATCAACAAATCTTAAACAAGTTCCGCGCCCGCCAGGCTGATATCCTCATCGGCACGCAGATGGTGGCCAAGGGGCTGGATTTACCCCAGGTCACCCTAGTGGGAGTGGTCAGCGCAGACACCAGCCTTAACCTGCCCGACTTCCGCGCCGGAGAGAGGACCTTCCAGCTCCTAAGCCAGGTGGCGGGGAGAGCCGGGCGCGGCCCCCTGGGCGGAGAGGTCATCATCCAGACCTTCTCTCCGGAACATTATGTCATCCAGGCAGCGGCCAAACACGATTACGCCTCCTTCTATAATAAGGAAATTGACTACCGGCGCCAGCTGCGCCTTCCCCCCTTCAGCCAGCTGGCGCTGCTTATCTATAGCCATACCAGTGACGCCCTCTGCCAACGGGAGGCGGAGAGAATGAAGCGCCAGCTCGCCGCGGAAAGAGACGCCAAGGGCATGGCTAACTTGAGCATAATTGGCCCAGCCCCAGCCTTCATCCACCGGCGGCGCGGCAGATTCCGCTGGCAGCTCATCCTCCGCGGCACCGAGCTCAGCAAGTTCCTCGCCCCTATCCCCTTCCCCCAGGGCTGGGCGATAGACATTGACCCGGTGAGTCTGCTTTAGTAAACTTTAAAACGAATTACAGCCTGAACCATTCCCAAGCTGATACTTTTAAAAAACTTAGCTTGACCGGCTAGAGGTGGTGATAGTGTATGGCAGTCCTTCCCATTCGCACCTTTCCTGACCCAGTCTTAAAGCAAAAGGCAAAACGGGTCGGCACGGTTGATGGCTCCATCAGGAAGCTAATACGAGACATGCTGGAGACGATGCACGCCGAACCGGGGCGGGTAGGATTGGCCGCCCCTCAGGTGGGCGTTCCTCTGCGGGTGATCGTCATCGGGCTACCCGAGGAGGAAGACCTGGTCATCATCAATCCGGAGATTGTGCGCCGCAGAGGCGAACGCCTGGTTGATGAGGGTTGCCTCAGCGTCCCCGGCTATGTTGGCCAGATCAAGCGCGCCGAGTCAGTTACCGTCAAAGGGCGGGACCAAAATGGGAAGGAGATACGCATCAAGGCAGACGGGCTGCTGGCACAGGCCCTAGAGCATGAGATAGACCACCTCAACGGAACCCTCTACCTTGACCATCTGGAAAGCTTAGACCAGCTACGCAAAGTTGAAGCTGAGCCTGAGCCGACCCAGCCTTAAAGCTGCTGCCTCACTGCGCGGGCAAATTTGAGCCAGTGTATTGCTGCACGATATATTGATAGCGGTTGGTGACATCTGTCCCCATTTTATGACCAGCTATCTCTTCATCCAGGTAAAAGAGCTCATCGAGCCGATAATTGGGGAAGGCCCGCTTTGCCCCGATGATGAATTTCTGATTGATGCCGCGCTTGCCCTCACGCACCCGGTAAACCTGGCTCACCGATAAGCCCATGGCCCGGGCTAGTTCAGACAGATTGCGGTAACTCCCATCACACAGGTCAAAGATCCTAGTCCTGATAATCATAGGCCCATCACCTGTGATGACAGTTGTCCCATATTATAGATGATAATGTGTCATTTGTCAATATAGATGGCCATTAAAATTTAGTAGTTGACAGCCAGGCAAAAGAGGCCTAAAATACTTGATTGCGCTTTGATAGAAGGTAAATAAATCACAATATGCAAATTAGGTGGCAACCCAAACCCGGTGACAGGATCTTTCGCCCCCGAAGGATCAAGCAATTCCGCTTAAGACGAGTACTCGGAGTCCCCGCGGTATTCAGTGCTGGCTACGGCAACGTTGGCTCGTCTATCTACTACGCCCTGGGCATCGTCGCCCTAGTGGCGCTGGGGGCCACGCCGGTGGCGCTGGGGATCGCTGGCATCCTCTTCATCTTCACCGCGCTCACCTACGCCGAAGGCACCGCCATGTTCCCAGAGGCCGGCGGCTCCGCCAGCTTCGCCCGCCACGCCTTTGATGACCTGGCCGGCTTTGCCGCCGGCTGGGCGCTGATGCTGAGCTACATCGTCACCATCTCCATCTCCGCCTTCACCATTCCTCCCTACCTGGGCTTTTTCTGGGAGCCGTTCAAGACCTCACCAGTCGTTGGCACCATAGCCTCAATAGCCATCGTTGTCTTCCTCATGGTGATCAACGTCATCGGCATCAAGGAGACCTCCTTTGTTAATATCAGCGCCGCGGTGCTGGACCTGGCCACGCAAGTCTCGCTGGTGGTCATCGGCTTTATCCTCCTCTTTGACCCGACGCTTCTGATTCACCGCATTTTTGATAACTGGCCAGCGCCAGAGAACCTGATTATCGGCATTGCTCTGGCCGCCATCGCCTATACCGGGATTGAAACCATGTCCCAGATGGCGGAGGAGACTAGGCAGCCAGAGAAAAGGGTCCCCAGGGCGCTGGTGATGATGATCGTGGCCGTTTTGACCATCTTTGCCGGTATATCCCTGGTCTCACTATCCGCCATGTCCCCCCAGGAGCTGGCTTCGGAATGGTCACGTGACCCGGTAGCGGGCATCGCCGCCAACCTTCCCCTGCCACTATTGCGCGAGGTGTTAAAGCCTCTCATCGCCATACTGGCGGGCACCATCCTGCTCATTGCCACCAATGCCGGGCTGATCGGCATCTCCAGACTCGCCTTCTCCTTAGGAAACCACAAGCTGATACCGCCGGCCTTAAGCCGGATACACCCCCGGTTCAAGACACCCTACATCGCCATAGTCCTGTTCAGCATCGTGGCCATCCTCATCCTGGTTCCCGGCTTTTTCGCCGCCGATGTCTTCAAGAACCTGGGGGCGCTCTACGCCGTGGGGTCTCTGCTCGCCTTCATGTTCGCTCACGCCTCCATCATCAGCCTGCGGCTGAAGCGGCCGGATCTCCCCCGCCCCTTCAAGCTTGGCTGGAATATAAGGTTTAAAGGACGTGAGCTCCCACTGACCGCCATCCTGGGCATAAGCGTGCTCGCCCTGATATGGGTCATCATCCTCATCAGCCAGCCCTACAGCCGCTGGGTGGGCCTGGCCTGGATGATTGGCGGGCTGGTGATTTACTACTTCTACCGGCGCAAAGAAGGCCTGCCCCTGAGCTACACCCCCAAAAAAGAGAGGGAGATAAATCAAAAAATGTATTAGATGTGTATTGTATAGTTGAGAGAAGAGGGTTATAATAGCCTAAATATAAAGGCGGAAAAGAGCCATGGAGTTTCGCAAGATCCTCGTCCCCGTGGTTGGCACCGAAGCTGATGATGAGGCGATGAAGCTGGCCTGCCGACTAGCCAAGAAAGAGAAGGGCAAAATCTGGTCAGTTTACGTCATCACGGTAAAGCGCGCCCTGCCTCTGGATGCCGAAATTGAGCCCGAAATTCAAAAGGCCGAGGAGATACTGGACCACATTGAGCGGGTGGCGGAAGAGGAAGACTATGAGGTGGAGACCGACGTGCTCCAGGCTCGTGAAGCCGGCCCAGCCATTATCGATGAGGTGGTGGAGCGAGGGGTTGACCTGATCGTGATGGGGGCGAAGTACAAAAGACGCTTTGGCCAGTTCAGTCTGGGCAATGTGGTGCCTTATGTGCTGAAGAACTCACCATGTCCGGTGATACTGTATCATATTTAATATATAATTATTGTAGCTTGGGGTGAGCGATGAAAGTGGTTATTATGGGCTGTGGACGAGTGGGCGCTCAGCTTGCTGGGCTACTGGATGCGGATGGACACGAGGTTACCATCCTGGACGTTGACGCTTACAGCTTCCGCCGGCTGCCCTCTGATTTCAAGGGCACCGCGCTTCTGGGCAATGGCATTGATGAGGCCGTGCTGAGAAGGGCGGGCATTGAGGAGGCGGATGTCTTCGTCGCCTTAACTCAGGGGGACAACCGCAATGTTATGGCGGCGCAGATTGCCAAGCATATCTTCAATGTGCCCAGGGTGATCTGCCGCATCTATGACCCGCTGCGCCAGGAGCTATATGATACTCTGGGCATCGAGGCTTTCAGCCCAACGACTATATTCGCGCATCTGGTAAAGGAAAAAATCGAGGGCTAGAGGGAAAATGTATATCATCATCGTCGGTGGTGGCAGAGTCGGTTACTATCTGGCCCGGGCATTGCTCGAGGAGGGGCATGAAGTGCTCATCATCGAGAAAAATGCCTCCTTCTGCGATATCATCAATGAGGAGATGGGCAGTGTCTGCATCCGTGGTGACGGCTGTGAGGCGGCCACCCTGGCTGATGTCGGCGCTGGCCGCGCCGATATGTTGGTGGCGGTGACCGGGGATGATGAGGATAACCTAGTCGCCTGCCAGGTGGCCAAGTATAAGTTCAACGTCCCGCGCACCATCGCCCGCATCCGAAACCCGCAGAATGAAGCCATCTTCAAAAAACTGGGGGTTGATGTTCCGGTAAGCGCCACCAACATCATCCTGGAAGCCATTGAAAAAGAGGTGCCCACCCACCCGCTAACGCATCTACTCACCCTCACCGAGAGGGGCCTGGAGCTTGTCGAGGTCCGAATCCCGCCCACCTCGTCCAGTATCGGCAAGCCGCTCAAGGAGATCCCGCTGCCTGCGGGCAGCCGGCTGGCGCTGATCATCCCCAAGAACCGCCGGCCCCGCATCCCCACCCCCAGCAGCATCCTGCGTGAAGGGGACCAGGTCATCGCACTGACCACGCCGGAAGCAGAGGAGAGCCTGCGCACCGCCCTCACCGGGACTTGACCCAGCGCCCACACGGCAAAAACAAGAAATTTCCCCATTTCAAGAGGGACGATAGGGCGTTGGCATCAAGCGGGATAAAGATGGTATCATCTACCCTCGGGTTTGCTTTCTAAAACCATGAAAATTCTAGAAGGAGGTAAGCGATTGCTGGAGACAAGAGCCGTATTTCTGGAGGACGTGGGCAAGATATCCATCAAAAAGATACCTCTCCCTGAACTGAAGCCGAATCAGGTGCTGGTCAAGACGCACCAGGCATCAATCTGCGGCTCGGAGAGGTACTTCTACCGCGGCATCACGGTGCGCCCACAGGATGAGGCGAGAACCAGACCAGAGCATGAGCTCGCTGCCCACCCTGAGGGCAAGCCAAAGCACGCCTTCCCCATGGGCCCCTGGGGTCATGAGGGCGGCGGCACCATTGTCGAAGTCGGCTCAGCGGTTGAGGAATATCTGGGCGGTGGCAAGGTAAAGGTTGGGGATAGAGTGGGGAGCCTAGTCTATCCAACCTATACCGATTACTGGGTCACTGACCCCTCCCACGTTCAGCCCATCCCCAATGGGGTGTCCTTTGAGGTGGGGTGCCTCTATGAAGCGCTGGGGTGCGCCGCCTGGGCGGCGCTCTACATGGGGGTGAAATTGGGGGATACGGTGGCGATAAACGGCGTCGGCTTTGCCGGCAATATCATGCTCCAGGGGGCGGTCAAGGCCGGGGCATCAAAGGTCATGGCCATAGACCCGTCACCAAAGAAGCTGGAAATAGCTAGGAAACTAGGGGCTGATTATACCATCAACCCGAAGGAAGTTGACCCGGTGGAAGCGGTGCTGGAGCTGACCCATGGCGAAGGCGTTGATGTGGCGGTGGAGGCAGTGGGCGGCACCGGAATAGGCATCGTTCAGGCGCTGGGACAGGTAAGGCACAATGGCATCCTGGCGCTCTACGGGGATAATTACATCCCGGTGAAGGAGTTCTGCTTCAACCGCTTCCATGAGGACGGGCTGGAGGTAAGAAACTTGAACGCGGTGCACTACACCAAGCTGCGCTCGGTGGAAAATATGCGCGAGGCGTACCGCGCCGTGGAGAGGGGGGTCTTCAACCTGGATATCATCTTTGAGAACTCGGTGTCCTACAAGCTCGACCAAATCGCCGAGGTCTTCAAGAAGGAAACGGAGAACCCGGAGGAGCAAAGCTCGCTCAAAACGCTCATCATACCCTAGCCATCCGAGCGAAGGAGAGACCTCCCCCAAAGGAGTTTGCGGAGGTAGCCAAATGGGACGAAAAGCGGGCATGGTGCATGCTGGCTGCTTCAATGTTCGCTTATTCAACGAACTGGTCGCTGAAATCATGCCCGATGTTGAGGTGGTCCACCTCGTTGACGAGGGGTTGCCAGCGCTATCGGGCGAGCAGTTCCGCGGGCGTGTCATTCGACGGCTTCAACTATTGGCCTCCTTTGCCCAAGAGTCTGGGGCAGAGGTGGTGATGCTCACCTGTACCGCCTTCGGCCGTCTGGTTGATGAGGTCAAAGTGGCGCTCAACATTCCGGTCCTTGCCGTGCTGGAAATCATGGTTGATGAGGCACTGGGCATGGCCGGACGCATCGGCATCCTGGGCACCCATCCCGGCACGCTAGCCTCCGCCCAGCAGATAATTCAAGAAGAAGCGCTCCGCAGAGGTAGAAAAGCCGAGGTAAAGACGCTACTTTGCCCGGGGGCCTTTGACGCTCTGCGCCGCGATGACTGGGCCGGCCACGACCGCATCGTTCTGGAGCACTTAAACCGGCTGATGGATGCGGTAGAGGTGGTCATAATCCCCCAGCCCTCCATAGAGAGAGTCATACAACAAGTCCCCGCTACCAGCCGCAAGGTGCCCCTTATATCCAGTGCCCGTTTATCGGTTCAGCGCCTGAAAGAGAAATTGGATAGGCTAGCCCAGCACCCGCAGCAAATGAGAGACTGAAGAGGACACCGAATGTGAGCCAGGTCATAGAAAGGGGACTCCAGCACCTTTATAATCGGGGAATAAGGGCGTAACCTTCGGCCCAGGGCCAGCAGACTTAAAAGAGGGAGGAGGTAGCAAAATGGGCGGGTATATTCAGGCAAAGATAATCAAGGTCTTGTCCCTTGGCCTACTGCTTCTTACCGTGCCCCTTATATTCGGCATAGCCTGTTATGGCTCCACCCCAAGCCCAGCCCCGGCACCAGCATCCCCCGCAACCCAAGTAGAAATATCGGGGTTCGCTTTCAAGCCAGCCACCATCACCATTGCCGCCGGCGCCACCATCACCTGGGTCAACAAAGATTCAGCCACCCACACAGTCACGGCACGGGATGGCCAGTTTGATAGCGGCCGGCTATCCCAGGGAGACACCTTCAGCTACACCTTCACCCAGCGTGGCACCTACCAGTACTACTGCACCATCCATCCCAAGATGACCGGAACCATCACCGTGGAGTGATGGGATATCGGCTAACTACCCCGGCTGGCCAAGGAGAGCTTAGCATTCCAGCCATGGCGAAGGGGGACTTGCTCCCCGCCAAGACTTTGCTGAACGGAGGCGGCTATGGATACTTTCTACTCGGTAGCGCCAAGCGTAATCTTCGCCCTGGGGGCAATCAACCTGGCAAGCGGCCTGCTCATCTTCTTCTCATGCCGGTGCCTGGCCGGCTCAAAGATAGGCGCCAGATTGATGCGCTACCACTCATACCAAAGTTTCTATCAATACCACTGCTATATCTGGAGGGCGTTCTGGGCTTCAGTGATAATACACGCTAGTCTAGCCCTGGTCGTTTTCTGGCCAGGCTAAAACCCCTGTCCCAGGGTTGACAAGAAGAAGCTAGCTTGGTTAAATGTAAATCATTTCTCTTCTGATAGCAAAGGAGGCTAAAGTGAAGAAAGCTCTAACTATGGTGGCGATTCTGGTGCTGATGCTGGCGCTGATAGTAGCCGGCTGCGCTAAACCTGGTATCACCGTCGGGTCCAAGATAGATACCGAGGGCGCCCTGCTCTCGCAGATGATAATACTGATGCTCGAGGCCAACGGCTTCAACGTCATTGATAAGTCAGGCACCGGGCCAACCCAGGTGGTGCGCAAGGCCGTCCTAAGCGGCGAGATTGACATCTACCCCGAATACACCGGCAACGGTGCCTTTTTCTTTGATGAGACCGAGTCAGACGTCTGGAACGACGCCCAAAAAGGCTGGGAGCGGGTAAGACAGCTGGATATGGAGGCCAATAACATCGTCTGGCTCCAGCCAGCACCAGCCAACAATACCTGGGCGATAGCCATCCCCAAGGAGCTCTCGGAAAAAGAAGGGATACGCAGCCTGGATGACTTCGCCGCCTACGTCAACCGCGGTGGTTATGTCAAGCTGATTGGCTCTGAGGAGTTCGTCACCAGCCCAGTGGCCCTCCCCGCCTTCCAGGAGGCATATGGCTTCACCTTGAGCCAAGACCAGCTGATAACGCTCTCCGGCGGCAATACCGCCCAGACGGAGAAGGCGGCGGCTGAAGGCACCGATGGGGTGAACGCCGCCATGGCCTATGGAACCGATGGGGGGCTGGCTGCCCTGGGCCTGGTGGTCTTGAGCGACCCAAGGGGTGTTCAGCCGGTCTATGAGCCAGCGCCCATTGTCCGCGGCGAAGTACTGGAGAAGAACCCGGAGATCGCCGATATCCTCAATCCGGTCTTCGCCTCCCTGGACCTGGAGACGCTGCAAACTCTCAACGCCAAGATCGCCTTTGAGGGACAGGCTGCCGCCGATGTGGCCCGGGAATACCTCACCGCCAATGGCTTTCTTAAGTAATTCCGCCCGAGGATGAAAAGAGGAGATGATTCGGCAACTGGTCACCCGCGATAGTGTGGCCGTTACCGGGTCTATCATCGGTCTGGCTTCACTCCCCCTTGGCTGGCTGACGCTGAAGTCCAGCCGGCTGGCCGCCGGCACTAGCTTAAGTCTATGGCAGGTGGTGGGCTGGGATGGCACCATGGTCATGCTGGGGCTGTGGCTCATCGCCCTAACCTTGAGCCTGACCAAGAAGACCAAGTGGCAGGCCATCAGTCTGGGGATCAGCGCCAACGTCATCCTCATCATCACCTTGGCGCTGGCTGGCTTTGAGTCCAGCCGGATGCTTGAAGCGGAGGAGACTTTCGCCCGCGTCTCCCCGAGTGCTGGTATTTGGGTTACCCTCATCGCCAGCTACATTCTAGTCTTCGCCGCCCGCCAGGGGCTGCAGGAGGCGCCGGCCTGGCGGCATCTGGTCTCCTGGACGGGGCTAGCCGCCATCGGCATCATGCTCGCTATCGGCTGGCTGGATAGCCTTTCCCTAGTGCAGGAATTCAGCGGGCGTGAGGCCCGCTTCCAGCAGGAGCTGGTGCGGCATATCTCCCTTTTTGCTGGCAGCGTCACCGTAGGCACCCTGATCGGCGTCCCGCTGGGCATCTGGGCAGTGCGCAGCAGGCGCGCCGAAAAGCCGATATTTTACCTGGCCAACATCACCCAGACCATACCCAGCCTGGCGCTATTTGGACTGGTCATCGCCCCCCTTTCCGCCCTATCCTTCGCCTTCCCCTTCCTGCGGGAAATCGGTATCCGTGGGGTGGGGCCAGCGCCAGCCTTCATCGCCCTCGTTATCTACTCGCTGCTCCCCATCGTCAGGAACACCTTCGTCGGCCTGCGCCAGCTTGACCCAGCGGTAATTGACGCCGGCCTGGGTATGGGAATGAGCCGCGCCCAGGTATTCCGCAGGATAGAGGCGCCCCTGGCCGCCCCACTCGTCCTGGAGGGAGTGAGAACGGCATCGGTTCAGTCAGTAGGGCTCACCACCGTGGCCGCGCTCATCGGTGCCGGGGGCTTGGGGTGGTTTGTCTTCCAAGGGTTGGGGCAGGCCGCCACTGACCTCATCCTTCTCGGGGCCATCCCCATCATCGGCCTTGCCCTGGTGGTGGACACGGTGATGCGCACCTTGGTAAGGCTGTCCACCCCGAAGGGATTAGGGGGAGGAGAGCCATGATTCGTCTGGAACACGTGACCAAAATTTACGGAGATACCCTCGCCGTCGATGACCTTTCCCTTGAGGTGAACGAGGGAGAGGTCTGCGTTCTCATCGGCCCCTCGGGCTGCGGCAAGACCAGCACTCTGCGCATGGTCAACCGCCTCATCGAGCCAACCTCAGGACGCATCTTGGTCAACGGCAAGGACATCCGCCAGGTCAGGCCAGAGCGGCTGCGCCAGTCCATCGGTTACGCCATTCAGAGTGTCGGCTTATTTCCTCATCTCACGGTAGGCGCCAATATTGCCACCGTGCCCGAGCTCCTGCACTGGGAAAAGTCCCGCATCGCCCGCCGCGTAGAGGAGCTCCTGGAATTGGTTGGCCTTGACCCCAAGGAATATGCCCAGAAGTACCCCAGCCAACTCTCCGGTGGTGAAGCCCAGCGCATCGGCGTGGCCCGAGCGCTGGCCGCCGACCCACCGATACTGCTCATGGACGAGCCCTTCGGAGCGGTTGACCCGCTTACCCGAGAGCGGCTCCAGGCTCAATTTAGCTCCATCCAGCAGGAACTGAAGAAAACGGTGATTCTGGTAACACACGACCTTGATGAGGCCATCCGTCTGGCCGACCGCATCGCCGTCATGTCGGCGGGGAAGCTGGTGCAGTACGATACCCCAGAGGCGATACTCTCCAGGCCCGCCAGCAAGTTTGTCCATGACTTCGTGGGGGCTGACCGCGCCCTCAAGCGACTATCCCGCATCAGTATCCAAGGCTTTGTCCACCCCTCCCCTTCAATCGGCGTAAATGCCACGCTCAGCGAGGCGATGGCGGCACTTCAAAGCCACCGCTCAGCTTGGGTAGTGGACCACCAAGGCCAACTCCTCGGCTGGGTAGACCAGACCACCCTCTCAGCAGCCGCCTCGGTTCGGGAGGCAATAGTGGCCCAGGACGTGACGGAAATCAGCCTCTCAAGCAGCGCCACCTTAAGGGAGGCGCTCTCCAGGATGCTCGGCCAGGGATTCAAGAGCATTCCTGTGGTGGACGAAAACAGGCGCCTCATCGGCGAGGTGACGCTCAGCGATGTTGAGGCCGCCACCGCTGAGGCGGAGGCATAGTCCATGCGCAACCCAAAGATAAGGCGCTGGCTCATTCTGGGGATAGCGAGCGCAGCTTTTATCGCCCTCATCGCCAATATGCAGCTCTGGCAGATGGCCTTGAGCTTTCTCTTCCCCGGGGAAACCCAGGTGCTGCACCCCCGGGCTGACCTTCTCATCTTGACCCTGGAACATCTGGAGCTGGTCGGCATCTCCAGCAGTCTCACCATTTTGATTGGGGTGCCGGTGGGGATATGGGTAACCCGCCCCAGTGGCAGCAACTTCTTGCCCATCGTCAATGACCTCACCTCATTTGGCCAGACCTTTCCCCCGGTGGCGGTTCTCGCCCTCGCCGTGCCCATGCTCGGTTTCGGCCTGGTGCCCACGGTGGTCGCCCTCTTCCTCTACGGGCTGCTTCCAGTGGTGCGCAATACCATCGCCGGACTCAGGGCAGTGCCGCCGGACCTGCTTGACGCCGCCTACGGCATGGGGATGAGCCGAAGGCAAGCCCTGCTCAAGGTGGAGCTTCCTCTGGCGGCACGGGTTATCCTGGCGGGAGTGCGCATCTCCGTCATCATCAACATCGGCACGGCGATGATCGGCGCCGTTATCGGGGCAGGCGGACTCGGCTCACCGATAATCGCCGGGCTGGTACAGGATAACCTCGCCTTCATCATTGAGGGGGCT
>Ga0209426_1000403_pt1 | contig 48023 bp, 45 predicted proteins | sample Deesub1362B_J571_FD_187697 | JGI IMG/M metagenome (GOLD analysis project Ga0209426, IMG submission 187697) | Deep oceanic, basalt-hosted subsurface ecosystem from Juan de Fuca Ridge flank, Pacific Ocean, CORK Borehole 1362B_J2.571 (SPAdes)... ... | reverse complement strand
CCCTCATCGTCTACAAATATCGTTCCCGCCGCCGTCCCCTCGTCTCCTGAGTCAACCATGGTGATGAGTTCGCTCGCCACCTTCTGACCTATCTTCCCGGTGGTGAAGGAGCCGGAGAGCACCATATCCGCCTCAACGTTGTGCCCCACTGCCTCGTGTGCCAGGAGCCCCACGACGTCGGGGTGGAGCACAACAACGCTCTTCCCGCCCTCGGGGAGCGGTGCGTGCAGAAGTTCCATCGCCTCCCTCGCGACCGCACGCCCTCTCTCCTCCATGGGGATGGTGAAGAGCGCATCCCATCCCCCCGTCACGCCGTGCCCCCTGTAGTGGCTTATAACCCTGTCCCCCTCACGTGCATATGCCATAAATATGGCAGATGGCTTTACCGTGGTGATGCGCACGTTCGCGCCGTCCGAGGTCCATATGTGCTTCTTATCCACGTATTCCCGGTAGAGCACCGTTGCGGCCGCGACGCCCTCCTCCCTCATGGCCCTCTCTGTCCTTAGAACCATCTCCACCTTCTCATCAACGCTGTGGTCGCGGGGGTCATCCCTCAGCGGCGTGGTGAACTCACCCGTTGCGAGGCGCGCCTCGCCCAGTTCGGCTTTTTCCTTCTTTGCCCTGGAACACGCCCTCGCCATCTTCACGGCTCTCTCCACCGCTGCCTCCAGGTCCGACGATGTGGCGGAGAAGCCCCACGCGCCGTCCACGAGAACGCGCACGCCGTAGCCCTCAAAGACGCCGCTGACCTTTCCCTCAAACTCGCCTCCGCTGGCTCTCAGCTGGAAGAACTCGCGCCTGTGAAATCTGACCTCAAGGTAGTCCACACCGTGCCGACCCAGAAGCCGCTCGCATATGTCCTCCATACGGGGTGATTGCGTAATTGCGTAATTATCTTTTCCTTCTACACTTTTCAAAAATAGGGAAAAAGGGTGTTCATGTGAGCACGCAGGGGGCGGTGTCCCCCGGTCTGATGTGCGTGGACGTCTCGGCTCGCGGGATGAACGGAGGTCTTCCGGGTCCGCCCCCGCCTGGAGGTGTTCCCCCATCGTCACCGTCCCCGATGATGTTTCCGATGTAGTTGAGGTACTCCACGTATGCTGTGATGAGGTAAAGGGGGTTTCTATCCCTCCTGAACTTCTCCACGGTTATGTACGCATATCCGCTGGAGGTGAGGTCCAATGATACCCTCCATATCGTTCCGCCCGGGACGTATCGCGTGAGGGTATTCCCGTTTATGTTCAGCGTCACGCGCACGTCGTCGGAGGCGTGTATCCATATGTAGGCCCTGCACGTCTCGTACTCCACGCTGTGGGGCAGGTCGGCCAGGTATCTATCCTTGTAGTCTCCCTCGGGGAGCGAACCGCGGTAGTAATAGTACACGTCCTCCAGGTCCATTCGGTTCGTCCTCACACCCGTGAGTATGCGCACTGTTCTGTCCTCTCCGGAATCTGCGCGGGGTGCGATGTCCGTGTTCTCCTCCCTCATGCGCCACGTGTAGGTGCCGTACAGGTTATCCCTCGTCACCTCCATGGAGTAGGAGCGCGCGTCCGCCGGGTCGCTTACCTCCGGGGCGAGCGTCCACGCTGCATCCCCTCCCCTCGTGCTGTACTTCCGGAGCATCCTCTCAGGTGTGACGATGACGGAGACGGCAGTTGAGATCTTCTGTTCATCGTGCCATCCATAGCCCAGGGCGTACCATCCGTACTTCGCGTAGCACAGAGTTGCCCTTATTGTGAGCACGTGTATGCGGTCATCCACGCCGTCCCTGAGGTTCCACTGCATCGGCCCGCCTATGAAGGCGTTGCTGTGCTCGTTGTTCGCCTCCGCTGCGCCCCTCACCACCACGTAGGTGTTCCTGTCATCCTCGTCGGCCGCTCCCCACGGGTTGTAGTCGGAGTCCGCCAGTATCTTTCCGCCGTTCTTCGTTGTGAAGACCCTGTCCACGGCGTTGCTGAGCACGTAGTACGTCGCCGTAGTGGTCCCTTCTCCAACAAACGGCGCCAGGGGCGCGGTGGCCGGATTGGACTCCACGATCTTCTCCGCCACTATCCCGGCGACCGCCGCGTGTATGGGCACTACGTACTTCCTTATCCACCACGCCTCGTCGCCGGTCTGCCCGGTCGTGAGGTTGAAGACCCTGAATCCGCCCTCATCGCTGGTGGAGGTGATGGAGAGCGAGGCGTAGTAATCCGTGGCGCGCGGCGTGTACTCGGAGTTCATCCCCTCGAAAGAGTACTTCGTGGCGGCTATCTGCAGCCACTTTATTTTGTATTCCCCCGCGTTCGGCCCGCGGGCTCCGATGGCCAGGGGGTAGAGACGTACTTCATCAGTATCTGTAGGGTAATAAGTATAGCTCTTTATCATTACAATCAATATAACACCGAATTTATCATTCTGATATGCATTACCTATTACTTTATCTATTGTTTTCTGGTCATATGGTGTTCTTACAATCACAAAGTTTGTTGGGACGCTTTCTGCATAGTTACTTTCAGCCTTTGCATTTCCAATCAGCACAGGTGATACAATTATCAACATTATCATCATAACGACTGGCACTTTAAATTTGCCCCTCATTTTCACATCCCTCCTTCATTTACAATTTCAATTTTCACCTCGGTGCTTATCGTCCTCACATCCTGCCAACCGAAGATTGTCGGTTTACCGTAGACGAGGGTTGCGGTCAAGGTGATGGTGTGAGAGGTCCAGTTCGGATAATCGTCGTAGAGATTCACATGGAAGTCCAGGCCAAACCCCGCCTCCTTTATGTCTTCTGCATCTCTGTTTATCCCCCGGAGTTGATGGAGTTCCGCCCATTCATAGTCTATTTTGTAGGACCACCTGTCAAATTCCCCTTCCGTGGATAGGAAATAGAGATTTTTCGCCCGCAAACTGTAATAAAGTATGGTTGTTGTGTCCAGGTATTTGTCGCTCCATTTATAGTGAAAAATTAGTTCTTTTATTCTGTAATCCTCTTTGTTTGTGTTTTTCACCCCGTAGAGGGTAGGATATAGACGCAATTCATCCATCTCATTTGGGTAATAGGTATAGCCTTTTACAACCAAAATTAGAATTATAGTAAATAGGTCATTTTGATATATATTACCTATGGTATGGTTTATTATTTTCTGATCATATGATGTTCTTACAAAGACATACGTGTTATTCAACTCTGAGATTGTGGCAGAATCTATAGATTTTTCTAACACTCGCTTAGGCTTCCAGTATGTATCTTGGTTCATGGCCACCGCCATGTATGTGCCTATCAGAATGACAAACACTATGGCCGCTCCAGCAATCATAGCAAAACCTTTCTTACTCAATTTTTTCCTTTCTCTCTTATGCTTTGCTTCCTTCATCCTGTCCATTATCTCATCCATCTCACTCATCAGCGCACACCTCCTCCATTCACGATTTCAATTTTCACCTCGGTGCTCATTATCCGTACATCCTGCCAACCGAAGATGGTGTGCTTTCCGTAGAGGAGGGTGGCGGTCAGAGTGACGGTGTGGTAGGTCCAGTTCGGATAATCGTCGTAGAGGTTTATCTGAAACTCCAGCCCGAACCCTGCCTCCTTTATATCCTCAGCATCTTTGTTTATCCCCCGGAGTTGATGTAGCTCTGCCCATTCATAGTCTATTTTGTAAGACCACCTGTCGAATTCCCCTTTCGTAGCGAGGAAGTAGAGATTTTTTGCCCGCAAACTGTAATAATGTATGGTTGTCGTGTCCAGGTATTTGTCACTCCACTCGTATTTAAATATTAATTCTTTTATCTGATATCCATTTGCATTCTCAGTACGTATTCCGAATACCTTGAGGTGCAGCAGAATTATATCAAAGTCCACCCAGTCCCCTGGTATATAAACATAGTTCTGTATCACCACAGCAATCTCTACGGTGAATTTGCTATTCTGTCTAGCGTTGCCTATGGTTTCATTTATCTCAGTATAATAATCTCTGGTCCTCCAGAGTACAAAGTTTTCATTTAACCCATTAACATTGGTTCTCTCAACAGTCCCCTTTGGCTTCCAGTATGTGTCCTGATTCATCGCCACCGCGATGTACGTCCCCACCAGCACACCAAGCACCAGGAGCGTCCCCAACACGGTCGCAATTCCCTTCTTACTCAGTTTTCTCCTCTCTCTTTCCCGCCCCGCTTCCCTCATCAGGTCCTGGAACTCGTCCATCTCGCCCATGTCTTCCCCTCCGGCGGCGTGAAAGACAATCGCCTATAAATCCCTTTCTCACTTGGGCAATTTTAAAACTCCGTCTGCATCCGCTTTAAAATAGTATCTCAGGAGTAAATATCACCGAGGCAAACGTTTTAAAGTTCCACGCCCCTCCCCCCATCGGTGGTCAGGATGGCATCATCGAGGATCCCCGGGTTCTACAAGATGTCCGTTGAGGAGAGGAGAAAGGCGGTGATGGAGTTCGCAGGGCTGTCCTCCGAGGAAATATCTCTCTTCGAGCCGACGGGCTCGCTCCCCATAGACCTCGCGGACAGGATGATTGAGAACGTCATAGGAGTGATGGAAGTCCCCTTCGGTGTGGCCACGAACTTCCTCATCAACGGCAGGGATTACCTCATACCCATGGCCATAGAGGAGCCGTCCGTCGTGGCAGCGGCATCGCACGCCGCCAAACTCGCGAGGGTGAGGGGCGGCTTTCACACGTCCTCCACGGACCCCCTCATGATAGCGCAGGTCCAGTTAACGGGTGTCCCAGACCCCTACCATGCCAAGGCGGTCATACTGGAGCACAGGCAGGAGATCATGGACCTCGCGAACGAGCAGGATAAGGTGCTCATAAAGGTGGGCGGAGGGTGCCGCGACGTGCAGGTGAGGGTCATAGACACCTCGAAGGGTCCCATGGTGGTTACGCACCTCATAGTGGACGTCAGGGATGCAATGGGGGCGAACGCCGTGAACACCATGGCGGAGGCCGTGGCCCCCCTCATAGAGAGAATTACTGGCGGAAAGGTTTATCTCCGCATACTGAGCAACCTCGCGGTGCTCCGCCTCGCCCGCGCGAGGGCCGTGTGGGACAGAGACGCCATAGGCGGTGAGGAGGTCGTGGAAGGCATCCTGTGGGCTTACCACTTTGCAAGGGCAGACCCGTTCCGCGCGGCCACGCACAACAAGGGCATAATGAACGGCATAGATGCTGTTCTGATAGCGACCGCCAACGACTGGAGGGCGGTGGAGGCGGGAGCGCATGCCTATGCGGCTCTCAACGGCTACACCTCGCTCACACACTACGAGAGGGATGCGGAGGGCAACCTCGTCGGCACGATAGAGATACCCCTCGCCGTGGGCATCGTGGGAGGCGCCACCGTGACGCATCCCAAGGCAAGGGTGGCGAGGAAGATACTCGGCGTGAAGACCGCCAGGGAGTTCGCCGAGGTTCTGGCCGCCGTGGGGCTCGCGCAGAACTTCGCCGCGCTGCGCGCCCTTGCAACCGAGGGCATCCAGAGGGGCCACATGAGCCTACACGCCCGGAACATAGCGGTGATGGCTGGGGCCACGGGTGACCTCATAGACGCGGTGGCGGACAGGATGGTCGCGGAGGGCAGGGTGAACGTGGAAAGGGCGAAGGAGATTCTGAAGGAGCTCACCGAGAAGGGCGCCCGGGAGTGAGGGCGCCGTTCCCCACCCCCTCCACGAAAAAGGTTATATCTTCCCGCGGATAATCTCCCGCTATGGAAGAGGACTGGAAGAAGGCGATAGCGGAGGGCGACAAACTCTTCGAAAAGGAACTGTTCGCTGATGCAGTTGTCAGGTACCTGATGGCCTACGAGAAGCTCAGGGTGATGGAGAACTACCAGGCCCTTGGGGACCTCTGCTACCGCATATCGCAATCGTACCTCTACGAGGAGCATCCTGACATAAAGAAGGCGGAGGAGTTCGCTCGCCTTGCTCTGGAGTATCACACGAAGGCTGCCTCCCTCCGCGACGTCGCCCGCGACCATCTCCAGCTGGGGAACATAAAGATGGAGGAGAACGTGGAGGAGGCGAAGAGGGAGTTCCAGGAGGCCCTCCGCATCGCGGAGGATATCCGCGATGCCTCCATCGCCTCGGAGGTCTACAACTCCATGGGCATACTCCACTGGAACGAGGACAGGGAGAAGGCGGAGGAGTACTTCAAAAAGGGTCTGGAGGTGGCGAGAGCCGGAAACGACCTGGAGGGCATCGTGGTCTCCTGCCAGCATCTGGGATATCTGGAGAGGGAGAGGGGTAACTACGAGAAAGCGATGAACTACTTCATGGAGGGGATTGAGGCTGTTGAGGAGGCGGCGAGAAAAGTGCCCAAGAGGAGGCGAAAGAAGTTCAGAAGGGCTTACAGCGATGTCTACGACGATGCCGCGGACCTTGCCATGGAGACGGAACAGGTGGAGAGGGCCATGGAGATCGCGAAGCGGCTGGAGGAGGAATAGATGAGCGAAGAGGGAATAGAGAGATTCAACAGGCAGGATTATGCAGGGGCGGTGGAGTGCTTCATAGAGGAGATGAAGGAAGCCCTGGAGCGGGGCGACTACCACGAGGCATCCACCTACGCCAACCTCATAGGACTGTCCCTCTACTTTGAGCACTATCCCCGGGAGGCGCTGGAATATTTCCAGATGGCGGTTGATTATTCCAAGGAGGCGGGGGCGAGCTTTGACACCATCTGGAAGAACATGGAGAGGACGCGCGAACTTGTGGAGGACATAGAGAGGGAGATATCCCGTAAAAAGGCACTGCTCGAAGAGATGGAAGAGGACACGCCCGACAGGGGCGTTCTGTTGAGCAACTTGGGTGTCCTCTATTATCTCTTGGGAGAAAGGGATATCGCGGAGAGGTACTACACGATGGCCGAGGAGGTGTTCAGAAAGTGCGGGGACCCGCTGGCACTGGCCGCCATTTACAACAACATGGGGCAGCTCTACGACGACATGCGCAGTCTGGACTACCATTACAGGGCGCTGGACATTCTGGAGAGGGAGGGCCACCTCAGAGGTCAGATAGATACCTATTACTCGCTGGCACAGTACTACTGGAAGAGCGGTGAGTGGGATGAGGCGTATCACTTCCTCTCAAAGGCGATTGATATCATAGACAGGATGGAGAGGTCAGGTGAGGATGCCAGTTCCCGTTACGTTGAACTCCTCAGAACAGCTGCCGACCTGGCACTGCGCGCGGGAAAGACAGATGACGCGCTGGCTCTCACGGAGAGAATCGCGCGGTGCTCTCGGGAGGGGGACGATGGAGGCGAGACCACATCCTGAACGTGTGGAGGATGTTAGAAAAGCCCTTTCCGCCCTTGACATATCTTCCAGACCACGTGAAGCCCTGCGTCTGGCAAATGTGCTCTTCGCGGCGGGCCACTACGAGGAGGCGCTAACCGTCTACAGGAGGGTTGAAAGATATCTAAAAGTGCCCGAGGTTTACAACAATATAGGACTGTGTCTTGCCCGCATGGGGGATTACAGAGGAGCGCTGAAATATTACCGCAGGGCAATTCGCATGGATAGAAACAGGTATGAACCGTATTTCAATATGGGGAAGGCGTATTTTCGCATGGGCAGATCTCTACGTGCGGCCTTTTATTTCTGGCTTTCCGTTCGTGTCAACCCACGCAACAAAAGCGCATGGAATAACCTCGGGGTTTCATTGGCATCGCTCGGTTTTTTTCGTGCTGCAGCCATGTGCTACAGACGGGCGATAGAGATTGACCCCGATTATCTATGGAGTTGGCAGAACCTTGCGAGTGTGCTGTGTGAAATGGGCCATATGGATGAGTGCATGAAAATAAGGGGCTACATACGCAGGGTTGACCCCGACTTTCCTCACGACGGTGAGTGATGTCTTCTGAGGCACTTCTCAGTCACACTGTATACCTTTCCATAGGGCCCCTCGTGTTCCTCTACAAGCCCTCTGCTTTTAAGTGCGAGCAGTATATTCTCCGCGTTCCTCGGCGAGGTGTTGAGGAGGTGCATAACCTCGGGTATGCCTACGCCCTTCGTTTCAAAGGCGGCCAGCAGTACGATTCTCAGTTTGTCCGGGAGCATGCTTTCAGCAAGGATTCTCTCAAAAAGGAGACATTCCTGGAGTCCCCTTTCAACCCTGCTGGACAGGGGTATCTTTCCGTTTCTGGGGTCGTCCAAGACGGTTCCGTTGAGTATGTCAATGGTGTACCCAAAACAGCCCGCCTTCGTCAGAATAACGAGTCTCATCTCAAAAGGCAGAAATCTCTGCTTCCTCATTTCCTGAAGGAAAGTTGAGAAACTCCACAGCGAGATTTTTGTCTCGCCCGTGTCCATGGCCTCCTCCCTTATCCCCCTGAGGACAGCCCACCTGGTAGGGTACACACGAACGAGCGCCTCCACGCTTTTGGGCTTTTCCAGGGCCCATTTCCTGAAATCCAGTTCTCCACTGAGTACAAAGGCATACCCCTGTCCTGTGCCCATAAATCGAAGCCGCTTTATAGGTCTCATAAAGCCCCACGGTCCGAACCTGCGCGGGTTGTGGAAGGATATCTCACCGACCTTGACCGTTTTTACCCTCATCATAAAATCCAGAATGGAGTCGTACCTGACACCGTTAGCCGTGACTTTAACGTCAAGCATGGGTTCCCAGGATTTTCGGTCCTCCCTGTATCTGAGACGCTCGGAGTTGACCCTGCTTATGACGTAATCGTCGCGCGACCCGTAGAGTTCTTCCACTATTCTGCCAAGGTCAGTCATGCTGCACCAGCCCCTCCTTCACCACACCGGCATATTTCTTGGGGTTGCCCCCCGCCTCTGTGGCCGCGACGACAAGCGCCGCCTCCGGTGTTATGAGATTTCCCATCTCTGCCTGTATCCTGTTCGCTCTGGCTATGAGTTCTCTTTTCTCCATACCTGTGTCAGAGCAGACCTCCTCCAGTATCCTCTCAAAGGGGGGCTTCTGCATTCCGGTGTGTTCTCTCGTCACTTTCAGGAGGTCGTCGGGTATGGAGTAGTCAACGGGGAGACGAATCGTCTTTGGGTTGAAATTGAGCGCATATCTGCCGTCCACGCTCTTCAAGATTTTCTTAGCCACGAGGGTTCTTAGGAGTGCTTTTGCATCCTCCGGACTCATTTCGTTGGCCCTATAACTCAGGGCGTAGACGAAGTCCCTCTCTGTGAATTCATACGAACCTATGATCGTTGATGCGTATCTGGCCGCCTTTTTGAGTTCCTCTATCATGGAGCACCTCCCCGGCCGGCGCAATAACGCCGAGCACTATGCCAGATGTTCGTATTCCCCTTCGGACATAAACAGGGATGTCTTTAAAAAACCTTTCGTGTTCTCCCCTCACACCCTCCCAGAGTACAGATCTGACCGCACGCGGAGGTAACATACCCGTGTATTTGTAAACGACACCCTCTGCGAGATCCATAACCTCATCCATCTCATCGCGTTCCATATAACCCGGGTCTATCACCACCTCATCGGCTCCCTTTATAAAAGCGTCAACAACGTCGTCCACGGTGCGCGGGCAGAAGTCGTATATCACGTGGAACACACCGGATAGTTCCTCTATTAGGTCAAAAGAGGGTGTGGCGCGTCGGGCCGCATACATGTCAAGCAGGTAAATCGCGTTCCAGGTGCCGGCGAAAAGACCCGGGTCTAAGTCGAGGTCGCCCGATGCAACAGTTAGCATGGGTATCAGGGGCACCCGCACGGGATCCTCCCGCACCTGGGACACCCCTCTCCGTATTTCTGAATGAAGGCCTCCTGAAGGTTCACATCCAAGACGTTGGCGAGGGATAGGAGCCATGCAAAGACGTCTGCGAACTCCTCCTTCAGGGAAGATTTCTCGCCCTTTCTGAGCGCATCTGCGAGTTCGCCCACCTCCTCAACGAACCACACAAACGTGGCGTGGGCACCCCTCGCGGAGTCCCTCTCAACGTAAACTCTCTTTATAAGGTTTTGAGCCTCCTCAATCTTCATTCAGCACCACCTCATCCATATCAACTCCACACATGCCTTTGAGTTCCCGGTGCAGCTTCTCTATTCTCTCTGCAACATGGGTCATTCCCCTTCTCTTGTACCACTCAACCACAACGCTGTGCATCACCTTTTTCCCTCGCCATATAAGGTTATCGGCATGCGCGACTATTTTCTCCTCCAGCGTTTCGGGCATATGGGAGACGGGTTCCAGACCCAGGCGCTCGGCCTCCTCGGCGGTTATACCGGCCCCTATGTGCCTCTGAACGATCCTAACGATCTCCTCCGGGAGGCCAAGGTCACGCACCATTCTGGCCCCTTCATCCACGTGGCGTACGTCGTGGGTCACCGCCCTCCCTATGTCGTGCAGAAGCGCACCCGCGAGGACAAGGGGGACATCAGCGCAGCAAAGTCGCGCGTACTCAACGGCCAGACGCGCTACCATCACCGAGTGTCTGATGACTCCCTCATCCACCCCTGCCCCCTTCAGGATCCTCATGCACTCCTCCTCGTCGGGTATAACAATAACCTTTTTTCCTCTCCTCTGGGGGATTATGCGCCATCTGCCCCGGAATTTCTTTCTCAACTCCTCCCCTCCAAAATATCGGTCAAGGAATATAGCGAGAGCGGCAACTTCGCTGTGGGGCTGGTTACCTACGGCCACGTTGATGTCCACCATCTCATAGACCTCCCCTGGCACTTTCTCAGCACCCACGACGACCAGCAGGTCCTGGTTCCTGGGTATCTCGCTCATGGCATCGTCTATTGGCAGCCCGTACATCGTTAGGTGTACGCGGTATCCGGAGAATTCACCCAGAACGCGTTTCCACGGAACTCCTGTCTGTATCCGGAAATCACCGCCAAATCTTCTCACCACATCCCTGACAGTCTCCTCAACTTTCTCATCTCTCTCAGCAACGAGCACGGCATCTGCCCCGAAGGCCCTCGCCACGAGGGCCACATGGGTTGTGACCCTCCTGTCTCTACCGGGGCGGTGGCCCAGGCGTAGGACGGTTATCATAGTTTATCCAGTTCCTCCATGAGATCCATGTCTTCATCCTCTGCCATATCCATCTCAAAGCCCTTTTTGAAGACGGAGTACAGAAGGAGCATTATGCCCATGAACACCAGAATGCCCATGAGTATGCCGAAAACCATTTTTACGATGTCCATGAAGACCTGGCCGCTTCCACTCTCCGCTATGGTCTGGTACAGGTTCATGACCACTATCACCACCAGTACCAGGAGAAAACTGCCTATCGCGCCGCTGACCGCCGGTTTCAGGTTTTTGGGACAGATCCTGAGTTTGGGCAGGACGAAAAACGTCCCCGATGCGGCAAACATGGCAACTATTAGGAATATATAGAACAGTATGGTTCCCTCAAAACCCAGGTGCATGTGGCCTATGTAGTATATCACTATTGTCAGGGCCAGAAGCCCGCCTCCGAGCATTCCCGCCTGCTCCTCCGAGAGTCTATCCATAAACCCGCTCATTTCAGCCTCACCACCGTGTGTCCTCTAACATCCACGCGCTCGGATCTCTTCACGAGACCCTTCATGAGGGTCTGCGAGATGCCGAGTCTCTCTATCACATCTCCAAGATAGTTAATGCCACCGTCCACCAGTTCCAGGATCTTCTCCTCGTATTTCCTGAACTCTTCCTCGCTCATTGTTATGGCATATATTATATCGGGAAGTTCTATGATGGGCACGCTCATATTGATCTGAACCCTGCCGTAATAGCTCTTGTAGGCCTTCTCCGCCCTGCCCTCCCGCATGATCCACTGCGTCTCAACGAGTTTTATTTTTTCAAGGTACAGGAGGGCGTTTTTTCCCTCTTCTCCGTATTTGCTCTCTATGTCCTCCAGTGTGACCCAGTTCTTTATGACCTCCTCAAACACCTTTTTCTTGATCTCCGTGTTTGCGGCATAGAAGACACTCGTCAGCTCCCCGACCTCCGACACAACCTTCGTTTTGGTTGGAATCATAGTTATCCGCACCGATATGTGAATCCGAAGATATAAGGATTCCTCATCTCACAATCCTCACTATTCTCCCCTCAACTCTGAGTCGCCCCTCGCAGAAGAGCCGAACCGCCTCGACAAGCGCTCTGTGCTCCTCTGCGAGTACCCTCTCGGCCAGCGTCTCGGGAGTGTCACCCTCCAGCACGGGGACGCACCGCTGAACGATTATGGGTCCGTGGTCCACCTCCTCGTCCACGAAGTGCACGGTGCACCCGCTCACCTTGCAGCCGTACTCCAGAACGGCCCTGTGCACTCTCTCACCGTAATACCCCTTTCCACCGAAAGAGGGCAGAAGCGCGGGGTGGATGTTCATTATTCTGTTTCTGTACGCTCTCACCACTATGGGCGTGAGAATCCTCATATAGCCGGCGAGCACGATCAGGGTAGGCCTGTATCTCTCCAGCGTTTTGAGGAGGATGCGGTCGTACTCTTCCCTGGTCTTTCCCTTCGGAGGGATGTACACCGCGTCTATTCCGTGTTTTTTAGCCCTTTCCAGCGCAAACGCCTTTTTTCTGTCCGATATCACGGCCACAATTCTCCCTTTTATGTCGCCCCTCTCCGCAGCGTCTATCAGGGCTTGGAGGTTTGTTCCCCTCCCCGATGCGAGTACCACGATTCGGTGTCCCTCGTCCATCGCCGACATGGATTTCACCTCTCCACCGCCTACATCTGTCAGGAGGTGTTAAACTTTTCCTAATTATCGCCCCGTGTATATATACAACATTTGCCTAACTGTACTACAAATGTTATATAGTCTGGTTAAATGGTAGTAATGCTTATATATGGGGATTCCCGTAGGAACGCGGTGGGGTATCCCGATGATGGGACAAAGCAGAGAGGTGATAAAATGAATGGGAAAATGGTAGGCATATATGTGATGGCCCTGTGTTTGCTGCTCATCGCAGCATCGGTACCGTTTTTACCTCAGGCATCTGCGGAGGCAAATGCCGAATCTGCGGTGAGCGACACAGAGGAGCCATTGGAGAAGGCGGTGAACGTTGGCGAGGAGCGGATGGGAGTTTTAAAGGCCCCCAGAGCCTCGCACACAGCGACCTATGGATATTATCCGGATGCGGAAGGGGGTGATACGTCTGCATCTCCGGTGATAGTCGCTGATATAGGTGAACCACCGGGAGAGCGCGTCGGCAAAATGGATGTGAGCGGAAACGTCGCCGTCGGGTCTACGCCTACAATAAAACCGCACGGTGCCTCACCACCGGATATCTATGCCACGGAGCAGGGAGACCTCCGACTGGTAACGCCCGGCACAGGTACAAAATATACCATGAGCACCCTTGCAGCGTTATTCCCGGCAGATGTGTGGGAGATCGGCCCAGGTGTATATCAGGTCAATCAGAGTATAACGATCAGCTCTGGAGATGCGCTGGAAATATATCCTGGCGAGACCCTGTATTTCAACACGAGCAGGGGTCTCTACATAGAGGGTACCCTGTGGGCGAACGGGACGGTGTCGAGCCCTATACAGATGGAAAATCTAACAATAAACCCATGGGAAGGGGTATATTTTAATGCAACGTCTGCAGGAACATTTGAAAATATAACAATATCCTATGGGAACAGAGGTGTTGCTGTCTATGGTGCTACAGTAATTTTTCACAGTCTTTCAATTTCAAACACTTCTGTTGCAGTTTACATCTCTACAGGGTCAGATGTCACAATCTACAATTCCCTGATATCCAACTGCACCACTGGGATATATGTGAGTGGAGCCACGTTATCGTTATCATCTAGTGTGATATCTAACTGCAGTTCGCAGGGATTAATGGCAAGTGCTAGTGTCGTGACATTGTACCAGAACGATTTTCTCAATAATACCCCAAATGCCATATATCTTTCAAATACTGTTGCGACAATACAGAATAATATTGTAATGTATAATGACGTTGGTATGTACATTGCATCCAACTCAAACATCAGAGTGGAGGGCAATATCATAAAAGATAATAGAGCATGGGGATTAAGAGCGTTATCATCCCAGGTTCTATTGGGAAATAACACCATAATTAATAATGGGTTCCGTTCGGCCTCAGGTATAATATTCTATGATGGCTTTGAATCAGGTACGCTGAACCCCGCATATTGGTCTACACAAACCACAGGTCAGGGACGTGTTACAGTTAGCACCTATGACCCGTATGCAGGTAGCTATTCTCTTCTCTTAGATGATAGTGCAGGAGATTCCATATACTCTATCGCTGCTGCTATATTGACAGTAGATCTGTCAGGGTATACAGATGTTAATCTGTCATTCTGGTACAAGGAATACGACGATGAGTACAATTCGGGCCTAGATGGTGTGTTCATAAGCACTGATGGTGTGAATTGGTACGAAGTATTCAGCTTTGCCTCCGCTACAAGCGCATACCAAAATGTTGTAATAGATATTGATGCGGCTGCTGCGGCGAATGGCTTAAGCTTAACGAGCTCTTTCCAGATAAAATTCCAATTCTATGACAACTTTCCAGTACCTATCGATGGGTATTCTTTTGATGAAGTGATGCTGGTTTCCAACGTTGGCGGGGGTGTAAATCTTGAAAATGGTGCCACTGCAATTGTCTACAATAACATAATTTCTGACAATGCTATATATGGTATTGCTGCTGATGGGACATCCTCGGCCAAATGGTATGTGGACACCTATGGAGAGGGTCTCAACAACGACTTCGTGCTGAACGATGACATACGCGTGCTACCGGCAGGGTTCCTTAGGCTGGACAACGTCACTGTGAACGCTGCAGATGTTGCGGTGGACGGTCTCATGACCGTGGACAATAGCATCGGTACCGTTATAACAAATAACGTCGTCGTGGACGGCACGCTGTATCTCAACGCAACACTCTGGGAGATCGCTGTAACGTTTGATGGCGAATACTTCATAAAGGTGAATGGTAGTGGTACCATGATCATTCAGAACGGCAGCAGTGTCGTTTCCCTGGACAGGGCGACAGCGTACGACTTCTGGGTGTACTCGGGTGGAACGTTCCACGTGTTCAACAGCACTATTGGAAACGTTGGTTACGATGACTATTCGGATCCAGAGGGTAATCATACAGGTCTGTGGATAAATAGCACTTCAGTTCAATTCTATAATGCCACATTCCAGGATATGAACTGGGGCGTTGTCCTGCATGCCTATTTCAGCTCCGTGTCCTTCCCATACTGTACATTCAGGGACTCCTATATCGGAATAACCAATAGATGGCTCTACTTTGGCAGTCCGAGACAGACCGAGCAAGGGACGATATATCTCCCATACACGACCTTTGACAGCAACACATATGGAACTCTAATATGGTACACGACGGCCGTTTATGTCACCGATGCGCAGGTCACGAACAACATGTATGGCCTTTTCTTCGGGTGGGACGATACTGTTACAGTTGAAAGGGGTATATTTACTGGCAATAACTATGGTGTCTGGTTGCGGTTTACCAACGGCACCGTTACAGAGAGCGCATTCACGGGCAATGATATCGGAGTGAGGGTATACAATCCTGGCTCTAATGAGGAGTACGATGTTAACGTTGTAGTTTCCAGGAACACTTTCGATGGCAATACATATGGTGTTTCCGCCTACAGCACACTCAGTATGAATACCGCCAGCGGACAGGCATATGTCAATTTGGACGTCTCAGGAAACACGTTCAGTGATAACACGTACGGTGTCTATATATACGACAATCCCACATCGCCTGTGGTGAATGGCGTCCCCTCCACCGTTGTGTCAAGGTACGACATATACGGCAACACCGTTGTGAATGGTACGTACGGGCTGTACTATCTGGGATACACGGATTCAAACAGCGCCGATGCCACCCTCTCATCGCAGGTTTACATATACAGCAACACCATAATCAGTTCGGAGCGAGGCATATTTGTTTTCGCATATACGCTGTCTGATAGCGCCAATTCCACATCCACGGTCTACGCATCTGTTACGGGCAACACTATTCAGGACCCCTATGCCAATATGAATAATGGTATCTATGTGTACGTTTACATATCCGACACAGACCCCTATGCGTCCACGGTAAATGTGAACTATGAAATATCGGGCAACAGCATAACTATGGCAGATAACAACTATGGCATTTACGCCTCTATGAGTTCGTCAGGGAGAGGCAGCAACATCGTAACGCTTGGCATATCTTCCAACGCGATCTCTCATGCCGACTATGGCATATATATTGATTACAGAAACAGCGACAACGTAACTGAGTATGTCTCCATAGATGACAATACCATAACTCAGATGGTGTGGAGTGGAGTGCACATAACAGAGATTGATATGTCCACATCTTCGTACACAATAAGCGGGAACACTATCACCTACTGCTACAGGGGCGTATACGTCTATGCGACCAACAGCATTTACATATCCAGCACAGGTCTCTATGGAAACGTCATAAATTACAACACCTACGGTATGTATCTGTACAGCCCGGGCACGACGACACTCTCGCTCTCCCAGAACGCAAACGACTTTGACAGCAACCAGTTCGGCGTATATGTCCGCGGAGATGTGTCCGCAACGGTCACAATGCAATCTGAATCGTTCTGGAACGAGAGCTATGCTGCAGTGTATGTGTATTCAAATGGCGATGCGTACGTCGACGTACTGTCCTCGGCGTTCTCAACGGTCGGTCGTGGCGTATTTATCACAGCGGATTACGCGTATATTGATATTTCATCAAATACGATGAACGATGTGACCTATGCGGGAATCTATGTGACCGTCAGCGTGTTTTCCACGGGTACAATATCCCACAACACGCTCAGCAACTGTCTGAGATACGGAATATATGCAGAGCGTGGCGATATGCTTGATATATCTTACAACGCCATAACGGACTCCGTGTGGTACAGCGGATATGCGGCCATATACGTTTACCTTGGCACATACACCATAGGGTACAACACACTACAGAACAACGGATATATGGGCATTTACATCACAACGACAAGCTATGTGGCTCTGGAATATAACACGGTCGTTAACACCGGTGTTTACAGATACGGCAGTGAATGGGGTGTTTACGTAACCAACTGTGCCAATCTGTCATCCATGGGAAATGATGTCTACGACAACCAGAACGGATATTACATCACCGGAACGGAGTTCGCCATGACCAGTGATTCGGTGCGCTCAAACGACGGATACGGCATCTATGTGGTGAACTCCCGCGGAGACCTCATCAACTGTTACATAGCGGACAACATCTACGAGGGTCTGTATGCGCCGTCGTCCAGCGATGTGAACATATATGCGGATGGCGGGCAGTTCACGGTTTACAACGATGATATATTCTTCTACGGCAACCTGACGGTCAGGAACGGAGGTGAGATGGTAACCACGTACGGTTATGTGTACTTGGGTTCTGTGGCGAACAACGAGGTGGGCATCTACGTGGAAAGCGATGGAACGCTGAATGCGTTTGACTCTTATATCGGGTCGTGGACGGGCTATTACTACCTGTTCAGGATATACGGCCAGGCCACCATCCAGGGCACAACAATTGACGATGTTTACGCGGTGGAAGTTTACAGCATAATAAACTTCCTTGAGAGCGAAGTTGTGGATGCATGGTATGCGGGTATCGTGGTCAACATAAACGGTCTCGTGATAGAGGCTTCCTCCTTCAGGAACTGCAATATCGGTGTACTCGTTAACGGCTATGCTCTGACCATCAGGGGCGGCTATTTCAATTACAACGAAATAGGTCTGGAAGCCATAAATGCGAATCTGACGTTGATAGGTGTGCGTTTCTATTACAGCGATGACAGCGGTGTTTACATCAGCGGAGGCACCGCCACCATCACATCCGCCTACTTCTACGGCAATGACAGGGCGCTTTATGTGGAGAGCGCAGAGGTCACTATTGACGATGCACAGTTCTCATACAATGACTATGGCATATACGCGACAAACAGCGTATTAGGCGTCGTTCAGCCGTACTTCTCCGGCAACACCTACGGCATAATGGCCACCGGGAACTCCACAGTGGATGTGGATGATGGGTCTCTTTACGATGTACTCAGTGTTTACGCACGGGAGACGTCTACCGTTAACCTCGTGAGATGCGACCTGGACACGAAGACGCTTCTTGCCACGGAGAACGCGATAATCAACGTGCTGGACGACGTTGATATCTCCGTTGTAAATTACGATGGAACCCCGGTAGAGGGCGCATACGTTGAGTTCAACGGCACATTTGGAAAGTACAATGCCACGCTGCCAGAGGGAGACGCTGCTATACTCATAATGTTCGGCCGCGCGACCTCTTCGGGCTGGGAGGACGCCAATTACACGATCACCTACACAAACGGCTACATAACGCGGACGGAGGAATGGGATGGCAGCACATCTCTATCTCTGGTGCTCAACAGATACGCACCCTCGGTGGTGGCCCCTGCGGAACCGGTCCGCGCTGTGGAGGGACAGCAGGTACAGTTCCCATTCGTGCTGGACGACGGTGATATTGAGTACGGCGATGTGATGAACTACGAGATACTTTATGCGCCGGATGGTCTGTCGGTGGCCAACGGGACTATCACATGGACGCCCACCTCTGACTACGCGGGCACCACGGCGCACGTTACATTCAGGGTGACGGACTCCGGAGGCGCATCAACAGTTGCCACTGTGTATATCTATGTAGAGCCGGTGAACGATGCACCGCAGATCCAGAACATACTCGCATCGCAGACAGACGATGGATATGTGCAGTTCCTCGTGCTGTGCAGCGACCCGGATGGGGATATGCTCAACGCGACGCTTCTCATAGACGACACCACCGCAGTTCCACTTACCCCCGCGGGACCCGCCGAAGACGGCTACTATTACACAGCGAAGGTGAAACTCTCGGAGGGCAAGCACACGTACAGGGTGATAGTGTCTGATGGTGAAAACGTAGTTTCCAGTGAGCAGAAAACGCTGGATATACCCATTAACCTGATGCCTTACATCGCTCTGATAGCACTGATAGTCGCAGCGGGACTTATACTCTTCCTGCTTCTGAAAAGACGCCGAGAGGGTGGCGAAGAGCAGACTTACAGCGAAGGATACATAGAACAGGAAACGGTGGAGGACGAGGAAATCTCAGAGGAAGCGGTGGAGGAATGACCTCCCCTTCTTTTATTTTCTTCCTATTCCGTAATATATGAATCCCCTTTTTCTGGCCTCTCTTGGATCTATGACCTGCCTACCGTCCACTATGCATCTGGTCCTCATCAATTCGGCGGCGCGGTCCAGATTGAAGTTCCTGAACTCCCTGTGGTCGGTAACGAAAACGAGGCAGTCAAACCCTTCGGGCGATTCGGCCCAACCCACGCCGAATCTGGCCGCGTCTTCGGGAGTGCACATCGGGTCGTAGGCGCAGACATCCGCTCCCCATCCCATCAACTCCGCTATAACACCCTCTGCTGGGGTTTTTCTGAACTCTCTCACACCGCCACGGAAGGTGAGCCCCATAACAAGCACCCTGGCACTCCTGACGCTTCTTCCAGCATCGGATAGGGCCCTAACTACCAGATGCGCTGTGTAAACGGGCATCAGGTCGTTTATTTCTCTTGCGGTTCGTGTGAGGTGCATAATGCGCCTCCGGGCGGTTCTCATGGCGAAATGGGGGTAAAACGGTATGCAGTGACCTCCAACGCCGCTCCCCGGTCTGTGGATGTGGCAGTAAGGCTGGGAGTTGGCTGCGGCGAACGCCTCTATTGCATCTATACCGAGCTCCTCGCAGTACATGGCGAGTTCATTTGCCAGAGCGATGTTCACATCCCTGTATATGCCCTCAAACACCTTGACGGCCTCGGCCGTTTTTATGTCGCTCACCGGGTACACCCCTTTCACATTTATGATGGTGTAAATGCCCTTGACCACCTCCAGCGTCTCTGGATCGCTGGCCCCTATGATCTTCGGGTACTTCCCGGTTATGTCCCTTATGGCCGTCCCAGTCATGGTGCGCTCGGGACAGTGGGCCACACCAAAATCCCCAAGTTTCAACCCGCTTTCCTCCAGTATCGGTATCAGTCCCTCCGTTGAGCCGGGGGGCATGGTGCACTCAGTGATGACCACATCCCCCTTCTTGAGCCCTTTTGCTATGACTCCGGCGACCTCCCGAACTATGCTGAGGTCCACGTTTCCGTGCTCGTCCACGAGCGTGGGTACGAGTATTACGTGGACATCGGACTCTCTCACGGCTCTCACTCCGTCCACTGTGGCCCTCAGTCGCCCCTCACTCACACCCTTCCTGACGAGTTCCGTTAACCCCGGCTCCTCCTTTATAGGGTTCTCACCACTGTTTATCATCTCAACCCTCTGGGGATCTATATCCACACCGGTGACGATGCCCCCCCTATCCGCTATGACAGCCGCCAGCGGCAGCCCCATCTTTCCCATGCCGAAAACGGTGAATCTGATATCCCCCTTCCTGAACTTGTCCGCGACCTCTTCCGCGCTCAGACCCAGAATCATCCTATCACCTTCCCGAGAATTTCAACTATCCTCTCCGCAGCGTCCCCCTTCCCGTAATGTTCTCCTCGGGGGGCCTTTGGCGGCGGAGAGGTTGCCGCTTCCAGTATCCTCTCCACATCCGCTCCAACGAGGACGTTCCACCCGCCTTCAAGGGTTTCAACCCACTCCGTGGTGGTGCGGAGCGTGACGCACGGCACGCCGAAGAAGTACGCCTCCTTCTGAACGCCTCCCGAGTCCGTGAGTATCTTTCTGGCGTTCTTTTCCAGAATGAGCATATCAAAGTATCCCACGGGCTCCAAGAGTATTACGTTGTTCCCCGCTTTTATGTTCCATCTCTCCATCGCCCTGCGGGTTCTCGGATGAACGGGGAAGACCACGGGTAGCGGCAGGCGTGAGAACGCATTCAGTATGTTTCTAAGGTGCACCTCATTGTCCGCGTTTTCCGGCCGGTGCACGGTCGCCAGGAAATACTCTCCCTTCGCAAGACCGAGGCGCTGGAGGATATCGCTCTTCCTCTCGGCTATCTCGCTGAACCTGAGAGCGACATCGTACATGACATCTCCCGTGAGGTAGACACCGGATGTTATACCCTCCCTCCTGAGGTTCTCCACCGCGGTTTTAGTCGGTGCGAAGAGAATGTCGGATGCGTGGTCCGTCAGCACCCTATTGATCTCCTCCGGCATCCTGCGGTCAAAGCTTCTGAGCCCCGCCTCCACGTGGGCGACCTTCACGTGGAGTTTCACGGCCGCGAGCGCGCCAGCCAGAGTGGAGTTCGTATCTCCGTAAACGAGGGCGATGTTCGGTTTTTCATCCATTATAACCCTTTCAATACCCTTGAGCATTTCCCCCGTCTGGTACCCGTGGGTTCCCGAGCCCACGCCCAGGTTGTAGTCCGGGGGAGGTAGCCCGAGCTCTTCAAAGAACACGCTGCTCATCTCAAAGTCGTAGTGCTGGCCGGTGTGGAGCAGCACCTCATCTGCCACGGCTCTCAGCTTCTCGGATACGACAGCGGCCTTTATGAACTGCGGACGCGCACCGACGACGGAGAGCACCTTCATGGGGCGAGCACCCTGACCGCATCAATTATATATTTCACATCTCCCTCGCTCACCGCGGGGTGCACGGGCAAACTCAGAACTTCCTTCGCAACCTGGCATGCCACAGGGCACTCCTCCATCCGGTATCCGAGCTCCCTGTAAAGCGGCTGGTGATGCACCGGCATGGGATAATGCACGGCAGTGCCCACTCCCTTCTCCCTGAGAGCGTCTCTGAGTTCATCCCTGCTCATACCGAAATCCTCGGTGACCCTCACCACGTACTGGTGCCACACGTGCTTCGCATAGGGTGCCACGTGGGGCGTTATGATGCCGCGCACACCCCTCAACCCCTCTGTGAGGGCGCGGGCATTTCTATCCCTGATGGCGTTCCATTCATCCAGCTTTTTGAGCTGGCACAGCCCTATGGCCGCGGCTATGTTCGTCATCCTGTAGTTGTAGCCCAGCGTTACGTGCAGATACTTCTCGGATTGCCCGTGATTCCTTATGAGCCGCGCTTTTTTGGCGATGGTGTCGTCCGAGGTCAGCACCATACCCCCTTCCCCCGTGGTCATGTTCTTCGTGGGGTAGAAGGAGAAGGCGGCCACATGTCCTATGGAGCCCGTTTTCTTTCCGTTGTATTCCGCCCCGTGCGACTGAGCGCAGTCCTCCACCACGTATATGCCGTGGTCCTCTGCGATCTCCATTATGGGGCGCATGTCCGCGGGGTGACCGAAAAGATGCACGACGAGTATGGCCCTTGTGCGGGGTGTAACCTTTTCTTTCACCTCCTCGGGGTCTATGGTGAATGTTTTCTCATCTATATCCGCAAAGACCGGCTTGGCTCCCTGATACAGTATGGAGTTCGCAGAGGCGATGAATGTGAAAGGCGTCGTTATGACCTCCTCGCCGCTCCTTATTCCTATGGCCTTCAGCGCCACGTCCAGAGCGAGGGTGCCGTTTGACACCGCCACCCCGTGTTTAACGCCTGTGTAACCCGCAAAGGCCTGTTCGAAATCCTCCACCACCCTGCCGTGGGCGAGCATGCCGCTCCGCATGACCTCTTCCACGGCCCTTATCTCCTCCTCGCCTATCAGGGGTTTCGCTATGGGTATCATTTCATATCACGCTCCTTCAGGTACCTTTCATAATCCTTTCGGGGCACGAAGATCTTTTCGCCGCACGTGACGCACTGGAAGACGGCACCGTCCTCCCTTTCCTCTATCGCATCCTTCATGGGATGCCCCCACCTGCAGACGAACCCTCTGAGGCGCGCTGGGTTGCCCATGACCAGCCCGTAGGGCGGCACGTCCTTCGTCACTACCGCGCCCGCGGCCACCATGGCGTACTCTCCGATGGTCACGCCGCAGATGATGGTGGCGTGGGCGCCTATGCTCGCGCCCCTTCTGACACGGGTGGGCACAACCTGCCAATCCCTGTTGAAGGCCCGGGGATAGAGGTCATTCGTGAAGGTCATGTGGGGCCCGAGGAAGACGTCGTCCTCAACGACAACGCCATGATAAACGGACACGCCGTTCTGTATCTTCACGTTGTTTCCTATCTCCACGTTCACATCTATGTAGACATCTTTACCTATATTGCAGTTTTTGCCTATGCGCGCGCCCCGTCTCACATGCGCAAAGTGCCAGATGCGCGTCCCCTCACCGATCTCGGCGCCCTCTTCCACGTATGCGGATTTGTGAATGAATGTCAATCAAATCACCCGTGGGGATAAGGAATTTCTGGCTATTAAAGATGGCGGACTGCAGGGCAGGTGGAGGATGGATGGAGCACCTAGAGTTGAGGAGGTCAGGAAAAAGGATAAATTCTTCTGGGCAGGGGTTCAAATCCATTCTGCCCAGGGTCCAAAAAAGGAGGTGAGCGTTTTATGAAATCCCGAAAAAAACATAATCTATGTGAGGTAAATAGTGGCAAAGACCGTAATCCCTGCCATAATCATGGCGGGCCCAGGGGGATTCGAACCCCCGACCTACGGCTTAGGAGGCCGTCGCCATATCCAGACTAGGCCATGGGCCCACACCGCGTGGCCCAGATTTCCTATGGCCTATTTAAAATTTGCTTCCCTCACGTTTTCCGCCACCATCCACGTTCACAACAAATTTTTTATACCTCCGGAAGTTAAGCACATTCAGGTGATGGGACGTGGATGAGAAGATAGAGCTCACGGTGAAGGAGGCGTATCAGGACGATGTGGGGTACGGGAGAGCGCGCCTCCCCGAGTGGGTGCGGGAAAAACTGGGGCTGGGGGTAGGTGATATAATAGCCATAGAGGGCGGCCGCCTCACGTGTTCCCGCGTCTTCAGGATACGAAACATGGAAGAGGATAGAATGCACGTAATCCGTCTTGATGGCTACACCCGAACCAACGCGAACGTTACAATAGGGGACAAGGTGAAGATATGGAAGGTGGACGCCCCCGAGGCGGATCGTGTTGAGGTCGCTCCGCTTATAGAGAAGGGGAAGAACATACGGTTTGCGAAGGGGACGGAGGAGTTCGCCAAGCGGGCAATAGTCGGCAGGCCCGTGGTTGAGGGGGACATCATAATGGTCCCAGGCCTGACGCTCATGGGCAGGATGCCCCTGCGCTTCAAGGTCGTCAGCACCAAGCCCGCAGGCATCGTGAAGATCGGTGTGACGACGCAGTTCCTCATTCACACCAAGCCGGCCGAGGCGATCATCACCGAGCGAATATCCTATGAGGACATAGGCGGGCTCAAAAAGGCGCTGGAGAAGATACGTGAGATGGTTGAACTCCCCCTCAAGCACCCCGAGCTGTTTGAACGGCTGGGCATAGAGCCGCCGAAGGGCGTGCTTCTATACGGCCCACCCGGAACGGGCAAAACCCTCATAGCGCGTGCGGTTGCGCATGAGAGCAGGGCACGGTTCTTCGCCATAAACGGCCCTGAGATCATGAGCAAGTACTACGGGGAGAGCGAGAAGAAGCTCAGGGAGATATTCGAGGAGGCGGAGGAGAACGCTCCGAGTGTGATATTCATAGACGAGATTGACGCCCTCGCTCCCAAGCGAGATGAGGTGAGCGGCGAGGTTGAGAGACGCGTTGTCGCGCAACTCCTGACTCTGATGGACGGGCTCAAATCGCGGCAGAACGTGATAGTCATAGCAGCCACGAACCGCATAGATGCGGTGGACCCCGCGCTCCGCCGTCCGGGCCGCTTTGACAGGGAGATAGAGATAGGCATACCCGACAGGGATGGCAGAAAGGAGATACTCATGATACACACGCGCGGCATGCCCTTTGAGGGCGGCGACGAGGAGAAGGAGCGGTTTCTGGAGGAGTTGGCGGAGGAGACGCATGGCTTCGTCGGCGCGGACCTCGCGGCGCTGGCCCGCGAGGCGGCCATGCACGCCCTGCGCCGCTACCTGCCCGAGATAGACTTGGACCGACCCATCCCGCCGGAGATTCTGAAGAAGATGACAGTTACAAAGGAGGACTTCAGGGTTGCCATGCGAAGCATAAACCCGACGGTGCTCCGCGGTGTGATGGTGGAGATTCCCAACGTGTCGTGGGAGGACATAGGCGGTCTGGAGGACATCAAGGAGGAGCTGAAAGAGGCGGTGGAACTCCCCCTGAAAGATCCCGAGAGGTTCAGGAAGATGGGTATCCGCGCGCCCAAGGGCATACTCCTCTACGGCCCGCCCGGAACGGGCAAGACGCTCCTGGCGAAGGCCGTTGCGAAGGAGAGCAGTGCCAATTTCATCAGCATAAAGGGTCCCGAGATCATGAGCAAGTGGGTCGGCGAGAGCGAGAAGGCCATCAGGGAGATATTCAAGAAGGCGCGTCAGAGCGCGCCGTGTGTGGTGTTCCTTGATGAGATAGACGCCATAGCACCGCGTCGCGGCACAGATATGAGCCGTGTCACGGACAGAGTGGTGAATCAACTGCTCACCGAGATGGATGGGTTTGAACCGCTGAATGGCGTGGTCATAATCGCGGCCACGAACCGACCGGATATGGTTGACCCCGCGTTGCTGCGTGCCGGGCGCTTTGACAGGCACATATACATACCTCCCCCAGACGCGGAGACGAGGAGGAAGATATTCGAGGTGCACACCCGGAAGATGCCCCTCGCGGAGGACGTGGATCTCGGGGATCTTGCGACAAGAACGAAGGGGTACACGGGAGCGGACATAGAGAACGTGTGCCGCGAGGCGGGGATGTTCGCCATACGCGAGGGTGCAGATGCGGTGAGTATGGGGCACTTCCTGAAGGCGCTGGAGAAGATAAAACCCTCCGTGGATGAGGAAACTATAAAATACTACGAATCCATTGGGTTAGAATTGAAGAAAGGCGTTTCCAGAAAAAGGAGCGCCCCCATGGGATATTACTCCTGAAAGGAGGGATGATAATGAAGAAGTTCGTCTCGGAGATGAGAGGAAAAACCGTGATGACGACAGATGGTCTCATACTGGGTATGATAGATAACTTCGTCGTGGACACGGACACGGGTCAGATACAGCATGTTCTCGTGGTACCGGCCGAGGACCTTGAGGTGAGGGGATACCAGACGGACGCACAGGGCCGCCTGATAATACCTTTCAAAAGTATGAGGGCGGTCAAGGACGTAGTTGTCATGGAGCTCAGGTGACCTGACTTCTGTACCTGAGGAGGGCAGCCATTCCACCGAAGGCCTTCAGCAAAAGCTGCCCCTCCTCACTGTCATCCGATATGAGTTCCACCTTTGCGCTCGTCTGCTCTGCGAGATCAAAATACTGCTCTATAAGGTCCTGCTTTTCAACGACATTCATATTCACGTTGCATTTCTCGCATCTCTTTTCGGGGATTTCTCCCTTCACAGTTTCCTCAACTTCCTCACCACACTGGGGACAGCGCCACCGCACTCTCATCTTCCGCAGACCCTCTGATATGAGCAGTGTGTCCACGGCCCCCATCTGGAGCGCCTTCCTGACATCCTCCTCGCCGTAGACCGCCAGGCCTCCATCGGGCTTCATGACCTCCTTCAGAAAGCGATTTATGAGCGCCTTTTCCTTCGCTATCTCCAGGTCCTGCAGTGTTTCCACGGCCTTGGCGACGAGTTCCCTCAGCCCATACTCGTTCGTGTAGCCGGTGTCATATAGATCAATTATCTTCTTCCTGAGTTCGTGGTGGAGGTACTCCCCCTTCACGAAGAACTCCTTAGTCGCGCCCGGGCCGCCTATTAGGATGCCCTTCAGGTCGGGCACGCTCAGGAACACCTCGTTGGCCACGTCGCCGACCTTCTTGAAGAACTCGTGGACCGCCTGCTCTATGAGCCGTTCAAACCTCCTTGAAGACTGCCCGCCCTGATGGTGCTTGCTCGGAACGAGCGACTCTATGTGTTTAACGGTCTCAATTCTCTTCCCCTTGAGGAAACCTATCGTCGCCTCGCTGCGGTCTATGACCAGCAGCCCGTACACATCCTTGTGCCCCAGCATGTCCTTCAGCGGCTCGAGATAAAACCTCGAGTCGCATCTGTAGAGGAACGACTGGACTGGCTCTGGCGGCTCCAGCACGTACGCCACCATATCCGTCTGGTCGCCCCTCGTGGAGACGTGCCCGACGAAGAACACCAGCCCGTTCTTCGGCGGCTTTTTGAAGTATTTCAGACGGGACATTATGCTCTCAATGGCCGACATGACGTTCTTCCGCGTGCTCTTGCTCTTTATGTTGGAGGACTGCGAGTACTCCTCCCGCAGGTAAGACATCACGTCCGATATCTGCCTCCCGGGCGGGATGTAGAGCGAGATGAGCTCAGTCCCTCTACCCTGCATCTTCTCCAGCTCTTCTAGGCTGCGCCTGAACTCGTACTTCTTCCTGTCATCGTCCATCGACATGAGTTATCACCGCAAACGTTTTTACCGTTCCATACATTATTCGGGTATGGAAGCCGTGGTGATATCCATAGGGGGTTCCGTCATCGCGCCGGACGGGCTGGATGTGGATTACATCCGTGACCTCGCCCGGCTGTTGGAGAGAATGCGGAACCTGTATAAAATTTATGTGGTGGTGGGCGGCGGTCGCGTTGCCAGAAAATACATAGGCGCGGCGCGGGAGCTCGGCGGGGATGAGGGTCTTCTGGACAGGATCGGCATAGAGATCACGCGCGCGAACGCCATGGTGCTGGCATCCGCCGTTAAATCAGCCTGCCCTTTCATCCCGCGGACGGTGGAGGAGGCATGCGTTGCCGGTATGAACTCGCCGGTGGTCGTAATGGGCGGAACAGTGCCGGGGCACACGACGGATGCGGTCTCGGTTTTGCTGGCGGAGGCAGTGGGTGCGAGGCGCGTAGTGAACGCGACATCGGTGGATGGCGTATATGACAGGGACCCTCATAAGCATACGGATGCCGTGAAGTACGATGAACTGAGCTATGAGGATGCGCTCAGGATATGCCTCGTCGGCGATGGGCGTGCAGGTCCCAATGTCGTTCTGGACCCCCTCGCAATACGCATAGCGTGGAGAAGCGGCATACGTATTTACGTTCTGAACGGAAGGGACCTTGAAAACCTTGAAGCGGCTGTGAGGGATGTGGGTTTCCATGGAACTGTCGTGGGATAGAATAAAGGGATTGTTCCAGTTGGAGTTCGCGAAGAGGGCTCGTGGAGAGGGCGCTTTCAAGGCAGTCATGGTCGGGGTTATACTCTCGGGCCTCTGGGTCTCAGTGGTCTTCGCCGCGCCGATTCTCGAACCGCCGGGAACGGTGTACCTCGGCAACGAGGGCGGAGCGAACCGCGTGGACTTCGCGGACGTGTGGGCCAACATGTCAAACCCCCTGGCTGCCTGGGTGTACTACACCGGGGATGTGGGGTGCCACCAGCATGCCAACAGAAGTCTGTTCATAAACAGAAATCAGATGCCCTACTGCGCCAGGGACACGGGGATATTCCTTGGGGTATTCATCGGCTTCATCATCGCCGTTTTCTACCGCATCAGGATGAGCATGTTCACCTTTGGTCTATTCGTTCTACCCCTTGCGGTGGACGGGACAGTTCAGCTGCTCACTCCCTACGAAAGCACGAACCTTCTCAGGATAATAACAGGCATCCTCACGGGTGTGGCATTCGCGTGGATGCTATCCTCCATGATGGACGAGGCTCACTCCTGAGGATATACCAGTTCGTCCCTGTAGTACACCCTCAGCACCCGCCTGTAGGGTATCATCAGGCTGTCCGTGATGATGAACATGTCCCCCAGATCCTTTATTTCCTCACCCCTGATGATCCCGTAGCCGGCCGGGGAGCCCCTGCTCAGGTAGTGTATTTCCAAATCCGCGATGTCCATGGACGGGTCCCACATAAAGCGGTTGAGCAACTCCCTCAGCGGGTTTTTCCTCATCTTCTCCTCCTCTTCCTTTTCATCTTGTACATGTAACCGATGTAGTGCACCACGGCCGCCACGAGAACCCACGAGATGAGCACGGACAGCGGTGTGTATATCCCGAATATGAGGCCCTGTGATCCGAGCGTGATCACCAGCACGAGAGAGCCATAGGTCTTGCAGCCGAAGAGGGGGAATACGCGGTTCCACCGCATTTTCACGGAGAGATAACCAAGCGCGGTGTAGGTGAAGAGAAGAAGCAGAACTTCTACGGGCAGGTCGGCGGAGGCGAGGAGAACGAAGAGGCTCAGCGTGTTGGTGTAGACGCTGCTCCAGCTCACGTAGTGCTTCTCCACCACGATGCCCACGTATATGGTGAGCAGGGCCGAGAGCACGGTGGCCAGTTCCGGGGTCAGAATCTGCATGCCGCCACGCACAACGGCAACGGTGGTGATAATCGTTTCGCTCTAAAAAATCAGGATTTGAGCTCTATCTCTATGTGTATCCCGTCCGGGATCTGGATTCTCATAAGCTGTCTAAGCGCGCGCTCATCCGCGTCTATGTCTATGAGCCGCTTGTGCACGCGCATCTCCCAGCGCTCCCACGTCTCGCTGCCCTCGCCGTCCGGGGACTTTCTCACGGGCACTATGAGCCGCTTCGTAGGCAGGGGTATGGGTCCGTGTATCTCCACACCGGTTCTCTCCGCAATCATCTTGATCTGCCTGCAGATCTCATCCACCTTTCTGTGATCCGTGCCTGAGAGCCGTATGCGCGCGCGGTATGTGGGCATCTGTCCTGCACCTCACAAATAATTAAATGGGGAGAGGAGCTCACAGCTCCTTCTTCTCCAGGTCTATGCACTGCCCGGCGGCCACGGTTATACCCATGTCGCGTATGGCGAACCTGCCGAGCTGCGGTATCTCGCTGACCTTCTCCAGCACCATCAGGCGCGTGGGCACGATCTTTGCCACCGCGATGTCCCCGGTCTTTATGAACTGCGGGTTCTCCTCCACAACCTGACCGGTCCTCGGGTCAATCTTCTTCAGGAGCTGCTCAAAGCGGCAGGCCACCTGGGCAGTGTGGGCGTGGAACACGGGCGTGTAGCCGGGCGCTATCACGTTGGGGTGGTTCAGGACGACGATCTGCGCGGTGAAGTTCTTCACCACTGTCGGGGGGTTGTTCACGTGGCCGGCCACGTCTCCCCTCTTTATGTCGTCCTTCCCTATGCCTCTCACGTTGAAGCCGATGTTGTCGCCCGGATAGGCCTCCTTCATGGGCTCGTGGTGCATCTCTATGCTCTTAACCTCGCCGACCTTGTTCGCGGGCATGAATATGACCCTGTCGCCGACCTTCAGCACGCCGGTCTCCACCCTGCCCACGGGCACGGTGCCTATGCCCTTTATGCTGTAGACATCCTGGACGGGTATGCGGAGGGGCTTGTCCACGGGCTTCTCCGGGGGCTTGAGGGCGTTAAGCGCCTCAAGAAGCGTCGGGCCCTTGTACCACGGTGTGTTCTCGCTCTTCTTTATTACGTTGTCACCCTTGTAGGCGCTGATGGGCACGAAGGGCACGTCCTTGTAGCCCACCATCTTCAGGAGTTTCTCCACCTCTTCCTTGACCTCGTTGAACCTCTTCTCGTCGTAGGGCGGCTGAGTGGCATCCATCTTGTTTATGGCCACTATAAGCTGGGGCACACCCAGAGTCCTCGCCAGGAACACGTGTTCCTTTGTCTGTGCCATAACGCCTTCGGGAGCGGCCACCACGAGCACCGCTGCATCCGCCTGGCTCGTTCCGGTGATCATGTTCTTCACGAAGTCCCTGTGGCCCGGCGCGTCTATAATTGTGAAGTAGTACTTATCCGTCTCGAACTTCTGGTGGGAGACGTCTATGGTGAGGCCTCTCTCCCTCTCCTCCTTGAGCCTGTCCATGACCCAGGCGAACTCGAAGGTGGCCTTTCCCTTCTCCTCTGCCTGTCTCCGGTACTGCTCTATTATCCTCTGGTCTATAGCCCCGGTCTCAAAGAGGAGCCTGCCCACTGTCGTTGACTTGCCGTGGTCCACGTGCCCTATGAACACTATATTGATGTGCTCCTTTTGCCTTGCCATTTTCGTTACCTCCTTTTATCGGGTTCCATCCCCCATATCCACATTACATATATATTCTTTCCCATACCGCTACAGCCCCGCGTAGTAACTCTCGTCGTAGGGCTCGGGGTTGAGGCCTTTTCTCTGCCTGATCTCGCGCACAATCTTATGCTGCAGTTCCCTGGGAACCCTCTCGTAGCCGGCACTTTCCGTGCTCCAGTTCACGCGTCCGCCCGTGGCGCTCCTTATCGCAGATGCGAAACCGAACATCTCCGCCACAGGCGCTTTGGCTATTATTGTCGTTTCGTAGTCCTCCTGTATCATGTCAAGTATCACACCGCGCCTCTGGTTGATCTCGCCTATAACCGAACCAACTATCTCGTGCGGTACGTAGATGAAGATCTTCTGCATGGGCTCCAGAAGAACCCTGCCCGCCTGGCACATGGCGCCGTATATGGCGTTCCTGACGGCGGGTATTACCTGTGCGGGACCGCGGTGTATGCTGTCCTCGTGTAGCTTCGCGTCCACGAGTTTTACCTTGACCCCGTAAACCCTTTCGGCGGCGAGAGGCCCCGCTTCCACGACCTCCTTGAAGGCCTGCTTTATGAGTTCCATGGTCTCGTTGAGATACTGAATTCCCCACGTCATATCCAGCAGTATATTGGGGCCCATGATGGCCTCCACTTTCTTCGCCTCGTCCCTGGGAAGTCCGAGTTCCTCCAGTTTGGCCGCGAGGGCTTTCCTGTCCTTTATCCTCATGGTCTCGGGTATCTCTCCCTCCCTGATGGCGTTTATCACGCTCTCCTCCAGCGGCTCCACCACGAAGTAGAACCTGTTGTGCCTGTTGGGCGATTTTCCCTCAAAGGGACCGCCCTTGCCATCCACGGTCTCCCTGTAGACCACTATGGGCTCGGAGGTTATGACCTCAAGGCCGTGCTCGTGCTGTATCCTGTAGAGCGTCACCTCCAGATGCAGTTCTCCCATGCCCGAGAGGAGGTGCTCTCCCGTCTCCTGGTTGATCTCCACCCTCAGCGAGGGGTCGGCCTTCGCTACGCTGCGCAGCACCTCTATAAGCTTTGGCAGGTCCCTCGTGTGCTTCGCCTCTATCGCTATGGTGACTACCGGTTCGGAGTAGTGCTTTATGGGTTCAAAGGGCTCCATGTCCGGCAGGGAGGATATCGTTGAGCCAGCCACGGCGTCCCTCAGCCCTATAACCGCCGCTATGTTGCCGGCGGTGACCTCCTCTACAGGTATTCTATCCGCACCCACCATCATGGAGACCTGCTGAGCCCTGTATCTCTTCCCCCCCATGCCCACTATGTAAACTTCCTGTCCTCTCCGGAGCGTGCCGCCGAAGATCCTTCCCACGGCCACCTCTCCGGCGTGCGGGTCCATTATGATCTTCGTTATCATCATGGCCAGCGGGCCTTTGGGGTCCACGTTGAGCATGGCCTTCCCCACGTCGCTCTCTATGTCTCCCTTCCATATGTGTGGTATTCTGTACCTCTGCGCCTCTATCGGCGAGGGGAGGTGCTGTATGACCATATCCAGCACGACCTTGTACAGCGGCGATTTCTTGGCGAGCGCCTTTGACTCGCCCTTTGATAGGTGCTCGTAAACGTCCTTGAATGTTATGCCCGACTTCCTCATGAAGGGCACACTTATGGCCCAGTTGTGATACGCGCTTCCGAAGGCGACGCTTCCGTTCTCAACCTTAACGAGCCACCTGTCTCTGAACTCAGGGGGTGCATACCTCTTTATGAGGCGGTTCACCTCGGTTATAATGTTTGTGAACCTCTGCTGCATCTGGGCTCCGTCCAGCTGAAGTTCGTTTATGAGGCGGTCCACCTTGTTTATGAATAGAACGGGCTTGACCTTCTCTTTCAGGGCCTGCCTTATGACGGTTTCCGTCTGGGGTTTTACACCCTCCACGGCGCATACCACGAGGATGACGCCGTCCACGGCGCGCATGGCCCTCGTGACGTCGCCACCGAAGTCAACGTGGCCCGGCGTATCTATGAGATTGATGAGGTACTCCTCGCCCTCGTACTCGTGCACCATGGAAGCCGCCGCGGCGTTAATCGTTATGCCCCTTGCCTGCTCCTGCTCGTCGTAGTCCAGAACAAGCTGCTTTCCGGCCAGTTCCTCGCTGATCATCCCCGCGCCCGCAATCAGGTTATCCGAAAGCGTCGTCTTCCCGTGGTCTATGTGGGCCACGGTGCCCATGTTGCGTATGTACTTGACCTTCCCCATGAGGTTTAGCGCCTTCTTTATGTTCTCCTCCTTGCGTCCCATCTGCACCACCTTAGCGTGCCGACTCCGCGATCCTCTCTATCTCCTCCTTCTTGGAGATCGCGTAACTTCCCATATCGTAGTTGGCGGCTTTCATGATCTCATCCGCCAGACACTGCTCTATCGGCTTGACGTTCTTGTGAGAGGCGTTCACAGCGCCCACCGCTATGTTCCTCAGTGCTATGTCAAGGCGCCGGGAGGGCGAGACATCCACCGACTTCGGAACCGCCACGCCTCCCATCTTGAGACGGGTAACCTCCTCCCTCGGGGCTGCGTTTTCCACTGCCTCCACGAGCACCTGAAGCGGGTTTCTCTTCGTCTTCTTCTCTATAATCTCAAAGGCCTTTTTCACAACCTTATAAGCGCTCATCTTCTTGCCGCCGTACCTGCCGTCCCTCATAAGGTTGTTTATGAGCCGCTCCACGAGGTTCAGATCCCTTTTACCCATGTGCTTTTTCGCGTGCCTCCCGTGGGTGTGGAGCGCTATCATGGGCCTGAGACATATGTACTTGGCCAGCCCCGGATCCCTTATGACGACCTCCTCGGGGTCATACTTGCCGAAAATGAGAATCTTCTCCACAGTTCATCACCTCACAGGCTTCTCCTTCTTGCCCTTCACCAGTTCCTTGAGCGAGATGCCGTTCACACTGACAACCTTATACCTCACACCGGGTATGTCACCCTTGGAGCGGCCCAGCCTCCCGCCTATACCTTCTATGATGACCTCGTCGTGCTCGTCTATATGCTTTATCGCGCCGTCGCCGGGGGCGAAGGCAGTCACGATCCTCCCGTTCTTTATGAGCTGCACCTTCACGCACTTCCTTATGGCTGAGTTGGGCTGCTTCGCCTCAATCCCCACCTTCTCAATAACTATGCCCCTTGCCTGGGGTGACCCCTCCAGCGGGTCGTTCTTCTCCTTTAACCTGAGCATGCGCCTCTTGTAATACCTGTCGCTCCACCTGAACCTCTTCCTGTCCTCGGCCAGCTTTCTGGCAGTGTATAGACCGTTTGCCACGGTGATCACCTCTTAAACCGACGCATCCTAAACGGCACCGTCTATAAATAATTTATCTCGCCCTGTCGCGTGCCCAAGGGCGCATCTCCGGCTCCCATCACTTCAAAACTTTATATTGACAGTCATCATTATCCCGATGATTGACATGCAGGAGGTCACTCTGCCCTTTGAGGAGGACGAGATAACGCTCCGCCCCTCCAAGATACTGTGTTTGGTGAAGAACTTCGAGAAGCACGCAGAGGAGTTTGAGGAACATGTACCGGACGAGATAGAGTTCTTTCTGAAGCCGCCGTCCTCCCTCCTCCCGCCGGACTCCGAGATACTCATTCCCAGCTTCATAAGGATACCTCACCACGAGGTCGAGCTCGGGGTAATAATAGGCAAAAAGGCGAAAGATGTGCCGCGTGGAAAGGCGTTGGACCACGTGCTCGGCTACACGGTCTTTCTGGACATCACCGCCCGCGACATACAGGCGAAGGTGAGGAGGTGCGGCATGCCGTGGGTTCGCAGCAAGGCGCTTGACACCTTCGCACCGGTCGGTCCGCGCGTTGTGAGGCGTGTGGATATGGATGCGGAGATAGGTCTCTCTGTGAACGGGGAGGTGAGGCAACGCGCATCTCTCTCGGAGATGGTCTTCGGCGTGGAGGAAGTTATAAGCGAGATATCGCGCTACATGACGCTCTACCCCCACGACATAATCGCCATGGGGACGCCTGCAGGCGTCGGCAAACTGCATCACGGTGACGAGATCCTGGCATGGATTGAGGGCATAGGGGAACTCAGGGAGAGGGTGAGGTACATACGTAACAGAAGGGGGAAAAGTTAATTTTCCATTAAGGCCTTCGCGTTTTCAATGAAGGACATCGTGGTTCTCAAGGACCCCGAAATCATAAGGATAGTCGTGGAGGACACGAGGGTGAAAATTCTGAATATCCTCAGGATCCGCCCCATGACCATATCCGAGATGGCGAAGACGCTGGGGAAGAACGTTTCCACCATCTACAGACACATAAAGAAACTGGAGTCCTTGGGTCTTGTGGAGGTCGTGGGCGAGAGGCGCACGGGTCATCAGCCGGAGAAGATATACGGCAGGACCGCGACGACGTTTCTCCTCGCCCCAGACAGCATGATGGAGAACAGGGTCCTCAGCGAGTTCACCCGCGTCATCATGGATGAAGTCTTCCACGCTTTGAAATCCATGGGGTACAGGGTGGAGGACAGACGAAAGGCGGAGTTGCTGTTCCACAGGCTGCATGCCCGTGCCGTTCATCGCTTTGATTCCTTCGAGGAGCACCTCTCTTGGAACGCCCTGTGGCGGCTGTTTCCCCTGCTCTTTCTTCTTGAGGCGAACGAGGAGGAGATTCAGGAACTCAGATCTCTCATCACTCCCCCATAATCTGCACGTAGACCTTCCTCCGCCTCGGCCTTATGTCCAGTTCCACGAGCACTATCTGCTGCCATGTGCCCAGGGCGAGTTTTCCGCCCACCACGGGAACGGTTATGCTCTGCTTGAGAAACGATGCCCTCACGTGGGAATGCCCGTTTCCGTCGTGCCACGTTCTGTGATGCTCGTAGTTTATCCCCTTTGGGAATAGACGTTCCAGCGCGGCCGGGATGTCCTTAAGGAGACCCGGCTCGTACTCCACGGTGGTTATGGCCGCCGTTGAGCCCTGCACGAACACGTGGCATATTCCCTCTCGTATCTTTGAATTGCTCACCACGCTCTCCACGTCCTGCGTCAGGTCCAGGATGTCCACCTCTCCCCTCGTCTCAACCTCCATTATCTCCGTGTGGATCATATCAACACCTCCAGTTTCCTCATAGCCTCGCAAAGGTCGCGGAACACGAAATCGGTTTTTCTATCCCCCACCTCATGGGTCACACCCGTCAGGAGGAGAACCGTGCGCGCACCATACCTGAACCCGAACTCCATGTCCGTGTCCATCCTGTCGCCCACGACCCATGCCTCACCCTCCACCATGGGCTCTATGACCTCCCATGCGGGGTCGTGGGGCTTTCCCATCACCTTAGCCCTCCTGCCAGTCGCCCTCTCCAGAAAGGCCACTAGTGCTCCAGCCCCTGGGAGTATGCCCTCCGCCCCGGGATATGTGGCGTCGTTGTTCGTGGCTATGAACGCAGCACCGTTCCTTATTGCCAAGGCCGCGTATTTGAGGTCTTGATAACACACTTCCGGGTTGAGGCCAACGATGACGAATTTTGCATCTTTCCATCCCACCGGCCCCACGACCTTCCAGCCCCTCGCGGCGAGTTCCTCGCTGATACCCCTTCCCCCCACGACGTAGGCCGTGGATGGTCCGCACTTACACGTCAGGTACTCTGCGGTGATGTACGCTGAGGTAACCACATCATCCTCCGATGCGGGTATTCCCATACGGTTCAGTCGCTCAGCATATTCGCGCCGCGTCCTGTATGAGTTATTTGTGAGGAATATTACCCTGCAACCTCTCTCACGAAGAAACCGAACGAACTCCGCGGCACACGGTAGCGGTTCACCATCGCGGTAAAGAACGCCATCCATGTCCAGTATGAATGTCGCCATCGTGAGTGTATGCGCGAGGGAGTATTTCAACCCATCTTTTTCCGTATTCTCTTTGCCCTCTCCCTGATCCTTTCCATCTCCTCCTTTCTGTCGTAGTATTCCGGCGGGACGAACTTCGGCTCCCTCTCCGCCGCCTCTGACCCCTCCGCGAAGATTTCTTTCAGCACTTTTCCGTCCACGTCCTCTGGAATGGGCAGGCCCAGAAGATGCATGGCTGTGGGTGCGATGTCCACTATTTCCGCGCCTCTCACCTCCACACCCCTCTTTATGTCTGGCCCGTAGGCGATGAATATGCCGTACTGCCTGTGCGACCCCTTCACCCGGCCGAAGATTTTCTCCACGGAACCCACGACCTCTTCTGGTGTTAGCGAGCCGGAGGTTTTGTATCCATCTCGAAGTCGCATGATTATATCGGGTGCGTTATCTGCGTAGGGGCCAGAATATAGCTCCTCCCCCCTGTAAACCTCCTCGACAATCGGTTCCCCTGTCTCTGGGTCGGTTATCTCTTTAAGTTTCCTTATGATGTATTCTCTAAGCGCTTCATACTCCTCCGGACTCACGGTTCCCTTTGGCTCCCGGCCCTTTAGGTTTATAGTTATACTTTGTGTCTCCGTGCCGAAGAATGAAGATAAAAAAGCCTTGGAGTTTTCCCAGTCGATCTCCAGGTTCGTTTGAGGTAGTGAATAGGCTTTTTTCTTTATATTCTCGGGGAGATATTTTCTTATCCAATCGATTCTCAAAGTTTTCAATATCTTGAGAATGTTTTGCTGTGTTAAGCCCAATTTGTAAAATACTCTGTATAGGAAGCTCACATCCTTTCCTCTGGCCCTTTTTAACTTCACGCTTCCCTCTTCATCCATATTCACTTTGCGGTATTTCAGAAGTCCAATTTGATGTAACCACACATTCACATAGAAGTACTTCCTGAACTCACCGAATCCATGGTCAGACACAATAAATATGTCCACATCATCGCCCGCATTCTCAACAAATTGGGAGATCATGGCGTCGATTTCCCTGTAAAACGACTCCAACAGGTCCCGATATGCCCATAGCTCGTGCTGGACGGTGTCTGTACCTATGAGCATAACCACAAATAGGTCCCATTCCTGCTCCCTCATAAACATCGTTGCGACTTTTGTCCGTGTACGCTCCATTTCAAGTACTCTTTTGTAGAGCTCATCATCGTCCTTTACCTCTGAGGGGCTTACAAATTTTACGTACCCTGTTCTGTTTAGCATTTCTGTGAGCTCCGGGGGATGTGTGTATATAGCGCCTTCCGGAGCCATCATTCCGGCAATTAGCACACCTTTTATTTTCTCCGGCGGGTATGTTCCTGTCATCCCTATAACGATGCACCTCTTCCCTTCAAGGCTGGTCATTTTCCACAGAGTCTTTGCTTTCAGGTCTCGGGAGGTTACAAGTCTACCGTGATAATCGTTATCCACCCGGGTCATAAAATCGAAAATTCCATGCTTACCAGGATTTTTTCCGGTCATAAAAGACTGCCATGCCGGTATTGATGCTGGAGGAATGGTGGATTTTAAAACTCCATGAACACCATTCTCTATTAATCGTTTAAACGTTTCAAGCATGCCTTTCTCCATCATCGGCTTTATGATCTCAAATGTGGCTCCATCTACACCGATTATAAGAACACGTCTGCTTCTTTGTCTGCGGTCTTCCTCTTCCATAATTTTCACCTTTTTGAGCATCCTTTTACACATATTCCCACCACGACTAAAAATCTTATCATAAGGACATCCCCCATTTGAGTAATGAATACACAGAAAAGATTTTAATGGAGAAATTCAATAGGAGTTCTTGGTGAGGCCATATGGGGCAACTGAAAGTGTTCATATATGTGACAAGCGTGATTCTCTTGTTGTCGGGGATTGCTATCGTTGAAGATGTTGAATCGATAGGTTTCATCTCAGAGGTACAACAGACTTATGTCAAAGCCCTCGCAGACACACCATGGCCTATGTTCAGACATGATCTGAATCACACAGGTCTCAGTCCTTACAATACAACCACAAACTATGGTTCTATGAGATGGTCTTATTACGTCGGATATTGGACGAGCTCCTCACCCACCATAGGTCCTGAGGGGACAATATATATCGGATGGGCAGATTATTCTCTCTACGCATTCAATCCAGACGGGACTCTCAAGTGGAAATTCGTGATGGGAAATACTGTTGTGTCTACACCAGCAATCGATGAAAATGGAATAATCTATGTCGGTTCGACAGATTTCTATATCTACGCCATAAATCCGGACGGGACCCTTCGCTGGAAATATCTCACAGGTGATATGGTAATATCCTCTCCTGCAATAGGTCCGGATGGAACAATCTATGTGGGCTCCAACGACGGATATCTATATGTACTGAATCCAGATGGGACCCTCCGCTGGAGATATCTTACAGGTGGTGTGGTGCGCTCTTCCCCCGCCATCGGAACAGACGGTACTATATACGTCGGTTCTGGGGATGGAAAAGTGTACGCCATAAACCCTGATGGTACCCTAAAATGGACATTCAGTACAGGTGGAACAGTTTATTCCTCTCCGGCGATTGGTCCGGATGGAACAATCTATGTAGGGTCATATGACAATTGTCTATACGCCATAAACCCTGACGGGACACTCAAATGGTCTTTTGCCACGGGCTACTGGATATATTCCTCTCCAGCAATTGGTCCTGATGGCACTATATATATAGGATCATATGATGATCGCTTATACGCTATAAATCCGACAGGGACGTTAAAGTGGATCTTCCCGACAGGGGGAGATATATATGCCTCCCCTGCTATCAGCTCGGAGGGGATAATATATATCGCATCTTATGATGGCAAGATATATGCTCTGTATCCAAATGGGACTGAAAAATGGAATTTCATAACTGGAGGTTACATCCGCTCATCGCCTGCCATCGACTCAAATGGGTACATTTACTTTGGTGCAGCCGATGGGTATTTTTACGCTCTGGGAAGTGACAGCCCTTCTCCACCCCTGAACTTAAAGACCGTAGCGGGAGGTTCTTATGTCAACCTATCGTGGAATCCGCCAGCCGACAACGGCGGCGCACCAATCACCGAGTACAGGATATATAGATCTACATCCTCAGGAAATGAAACGTTCCTGGCATCAGTGGATGGCAATACCACATGGTACAATGACACTTCGGTCACCAATGGCATCACCTATTACTATTATGTAACTGCTGTAAATGGGGTAGGTGAAAGTGATCCCAGCGAGGAAGTCAACGAAACCCCGCGGTCCATCCCCGCACCGCCGGAAAATCTAGAAGCATATGCTGGAAACTGCTACGTCAATCTCACCTGGTCCCCGCCAGCCGATGACGGCGGTGCGCCCATTACCGAGTACAGGATATACAGATCCACATCCCTAGGAAATGAGCAGTTTCTAGCGGTGGTGTCATCTGAGATTACCTGGTACAACGACACGCTGGTTGCCAATGGAATAACTTATTACTACTATGTCACAGCAGTCAACGAAGTCGGCGAGAGCAACCCAAGCAACGAGGTAAACGTCACAGTGCCATCGGTACCCACCCCGCCTCAGGACGTGCAGGCGAGCGCCGGGGACGAGTACGTTTATCTTCAGTGGTCTCCGCCCGCAGATGATGGTGGCATCCCAGTGACTGCCTACCGCATTTACAGGGGGGTGAGCCTCAGCTCGATGTTTCTGCTAGTGGAGATTCCCTCCGCACAAATAGAGTACACGGATACTTCTGTGAACAACGGCGTGACGTACTACTATTACATCACTGCGGTCAACGATGTGGGCGAGAGCGAACCCAGCGAAACGGTGAGCGCGAGGCCTGTGGGACCACCTGACCCACCGCAGAACCTCAGAGCCACGGCAGGAGATGAGTACGTGCTCCTGACGTGGGAGGCACCCGACGACGGCGGTCTGGAGATTATAGAATACAGGATATACCGCTATGTCGACTCCGGCTCGCCTGAACTCATAGCAAATGTCACGGGCACTTCGCTTTCGTACAACGATACATCGGTAACCAATGGCGTGAGGTACCATTACTATGTAATCGCGGTGAACTCCGCTGGAACAAGTGATCCCAGCGATACTGTGGATGCCTGGCCTGTGGGAGTGCCAGGTGCACCTACTAATCTAACAGCAGAGGCCGGAGATGGGTATGTGATTCTGATGTGGGCAGAGCCAGAGGATGATGGCGGTACGCCAGTTATCATTTACAATATCTACAGAGGAACATCCCCTGAGTCCATGGAACTTGTAGCTCAGGTCCCCTACACGAACACAAGCTATCGGGATACCTCGGTGGAGAACGGCGTTACGTATTACTACTATGTAACCGCCGTGAATATAGTCGGTGAAAGCGGGCCAAGTGACATCGTGGATGCCAAGCCGGAAGCTCCCCCGTTCTACGAGCCGTCCAGTCCCACATTTGTTCTTTTCATAGTATCCCTGGGTGCAGTAGCCGCCGTTGTGGCTCTGCTATTCCTTCTTAAAAGGCGGCGCAGGGAGGAGCCAGAAGTGGAGATGCCGGAAGGTCCGGAGGAAACCCCTAAGCCCGTTGGGGAGGATGGAATGGAGGAAACCCCTGTAAGGCAGAGATGAATAACACCCCATTCTAATTTTTATATATTATTTTTAATTTTAAACCAAATCCTTTTTATAGTCCTTTGCTATGCCTCATCTGTGAATAAAAAGGTGATGCTCATGGAGGAGAAAGAGAAAATGATGAAGGTGGACATACCTGCGTCCCTTTACAGAAAGATAGAGGAGATAATAAAGGATACGGGTTTCAAATCCGTCAGTAGCTACGTTACCTATGTGCTGAGAGAAGTCCTGGCCGAGGACGAGGAGGAGCAGGAGGTCTTCTCCAAGGAGGACGAGGAGAGGGTGAAGGAGCGCCTCCGCTCCCTCGGGTATCTGGACTGAGGTGATACCCGTGATAAAGCCCCACGGCGGCCGCCTTGTTGATCGCATCAGCCACGAGGAGCGGCTGAGGGAAGAGGCCCGCGAGATGCCCCGCAGGGACCTCACGCTGGATGAGGCAAGGGACCTGGCCAACATAGGACACGGCGTTTTCTCGCCCCTTGAGGGGTACATGTGCCGCGAGGACTTTGAGGTGGTTCTGGAGGAGGGACGGCTGGCGAACGACCTCCCCTGGACGATCCCCATAGTCATAGATGCAGACAGGGACGAGATCGCCCGTGTGCTGGAGGGTGACACGCTCGCCCTGTTCTATGAGGGGCGACCTCTCGGTATACTGGATGTGGAGGAGATATTCTCCTACGAAAAGAAGAGGTACGCGGAGAAGGTGTTCAAGACGACCTCGGAGGAGCATCCGGGCGTTGCGCGCATCTACGCGAAGAAGGACCACCTGCTCGGCGGCAGGATAACGCTCTTGGAAGATCCGCCCACGAACTTCCCCCGCTACAAGCTCTGGCCGAAGGAGACGCGCGTCCTCTTCCGGGAGCGCGGCTGGAGGACGGTCGTGGGATTCCAGACGAGGAACGCGCCTCACATAGGACACGAGTACGTGCAGAAGACGGCCCTAACGTTTGTGGACGGGCTGTTCATAAACCCCCTCATAGGCAAGAAGAAGAGGGGCGACTTCAAGGACGAGGTTATAATAAAGACCTACGAGGTGCTCTTCGAACATTACTATCCGAAGGACAGCGCCACCATGGCTGTCTTGGAAACAGAGATGAGGTACGCGGGCCCCCGCGAGGCGATATTCCACGCGATAATCCGCAAGAACTTCGGGTGCACGCACTTCATAGTGGGAAGGGACCACGCAGGCGTGGGCAACTTCTACGGCCCCTTTGAGGCCCAGGAGATATTCGATTACTACCCGGATCTCGGGATAGTCCCCATGTTCTTCAAGTCGTTCTTCCACTGCGCGAAGTGCGGCGGTGTGGTCAACGACAAGATATGTCCCCACGGGCCGGAGCACCACATAAACTTCTCCGGCACGAAGATACGCGAGATGCTGCTCCGGGGCGAGAGGCCGCCGGAGACCATGATGCGCCCCGAGGTGGCCGAAGCCATTCTCAGCTTTGACCACCCCTTCGTGGAGTGAAACCCATGATACTCCATCACTGGGATGCAGACGGGATATGTTCCGCCGCGCTCCTGATGAGGGTTCACGGCGAGCAGGAGCACATGACGCCCACCATTGGCAACTACTTTCTCTGCGAGGAGGACTTAAACGCCCTCAGGGGCCATGATGAGGTCATAATCGCCGACATGAACCTCCCGGACGCTCACAGGGTGTGCGAGTTCGCCCGGCTGCGGATATACGACCACCACCTCACGCGGGAGCGCGTTTCCTGCGCGCTTGAACACATCAATCCTGCACTTGAGGGTCATCTTTATCCCTCGGCCACAACGGTCATCATGAAACGCCACTCCCTTCCCTTTGATCACCTCGTCGCCCTAGGCATTGTGGGGGACAAGGGAAAGGGGGCGCTGGAGACAGAATTCAGCGGGGAGATCCAGAAGTATCTTGAGAAATCCGGACGCGCCTTTGAGGACCTTCTAACGGCGGTGAATCTCTTGGACTCCAGCTACAAGGTGGACAGGAGGGACGAGGTCGTGGAGAACGTGCATCTTGTGGCAGAAGGTCTCGACGCCGTTCTGGGATGCGAGCGCCTGCGGAGAAACGTAGAGGAGGTTGAGAGGGAGATAGAGAGGTGTCTTGCGGTTGAGCCGAAGGCGGTGAACGGCGTCCTCCTTCTTCGCATGCGCACCCGGTATCATATTATCTCTACCGTCACACGCCGTCTGGCATGGGGTCGCAGGGCTACCGCCATAGTCATAAACGAGCGGGGCGACAGGGACGAGATGTACGTGAGGAGCGTGGACCGCGACATATCACATCTGATAGACATCGCGAAGTCCTGCGGTTACTTCGCGGGAGGGAAGCGCGAGGTGATGGGCGCCATACTCCCGCCCGGAGAGGCCCAGAAGTTCGTGGCCGTCGTTCTGGAGGCGCTTAGATGAAGGTGTTTGTGATAGGTCTGGACTGTGCGGACCCACGCCTCGTGTTTGAAAAGTTTAAGGATGTTACGCCAAACCTACGCCGCCTGTGGGAGAATGGTATCTATGGGGAGATGAGGACGATAATACCTCCCATAACCATCCCCGCTTGGATGTGCATGGCTACGGGGAAGGATCCCGGGACGCTTGGTCTCTACGGTTTCAGGCACAGAAAGGGAAATTCCTACGGCGATATATGGATAGCCAACTCCACGAAGATAAAGGAGCCGACGGTGTGGGATCTTGCCGGGAAGCACGGCAGGAGGACAATTCTCGTGGGCTTTCCTCCCACGTACCCCCCGCGCCCCATCCACGGGTTGATGGTAACCGACTTCATAACCCCTGATATAAACTCGCGGTGGACGTGGCCTCCTCATCTCAGGAAGGAGATAATGAACCTCGTGGGTGAGTACCGCTTTGACGTGGTCTTCCGTACGGATGAGAAGGATGCCGTGCTGAGGGAACTCTACGACATGACGGAGAAGAGGTTCCGCGTCATAAAGCATCTGCTGAAGAAGAAATGGGACCTCTTCTGGTTTGTGGAAATAGGCGTGGACAGGATTCACCACGCCTTCTGGAAGTACACGGACCCTGAGCACCATCTCTACGAGCCCGGAAATCCGTACGAGAGCACAATAGAGGACTACTACCGCTATCTGGATGCTAGGATAGGAGAGGTCCTGGATATGCTGGACGACGACACCGCGGTGATCGTGGTCTCGGACCACGGGGCCAAGAGAATGAAGGGCTGTTTCCTCATAAACGAGTGGCTCATACGCGAGGGATATCTAAAACTGAAGAGATACCCCGAGAGCGTGAGCAGGCTGAAGCCGGAGGACGTGGACTGGGACAACACGGTTGCGTGGGGCTGGGGCGGCTACTACGCGCGTGTATTCCTCAACGTCAAGGGACGTGAGGAGCGCGGCGCCGTTGACCCCAAGGACTACGAGAGCGTGCGGGAGGAAATAGCGGAGAAACTCAGGCGGGTGCGCGGACCCAACGGCGAGGAGTGGAAGACGCAGGTTCTCAAACCCGAGGAGGTATATCCCGTTGTCAGGGGCGACCCACCGGACCTAATGGTTTTCTTTGACGACCTCTACTGGCGATCGGCGGGCACGGTGGGGTGGAACACCCTCTATCTCAGGGAGAATGACAAGGGGCCGGACGATGCCGTGCACGACTGGAACGGGATTTTCATACTCCACAACCCCCAAAACCCGGTGAGGAGGAGGGTGAAGATTGACATACGCGATGTTGCGCCCACGATACTTGATCTGCTTGGAGTTCCGGTTCCGGAGGACATGCAGGGAGGTGTTGTGAAATGGAAGGAGTGACCGTTTGGTTTACCGGTCTGCCGTGCTCTGGAAAGACGACCATAGCTGACAGGGTGGCCGAGATACTGAAGGAGAAGGGCTACAGAGTTGAGAGGCTGGACGGCGACATAATAAGGAAAAGTCCAATATCCAGGGACCTCGGGTTCAGCAAGGAGGACAGGAGAAAGAATCTGGAACGGGTTGCGTTCATATCCAAACTGCTCTCCCGCAACGGCGTGATAGTGCTCGCAACCTTCGTCTCCCCGTATGAGGAGATCAGGAATGACATAAAGGAGATCATAGGACCCGAGAGGTTCCTCCTTGTGTACGTGAAGTGCCCAGTGGAGGTGTGCATACAGCGCGACGTGAAGGGCATGTACAAAAAGGCGCTGGCGGGGGAGATAAAGGATTTCACCGGCGTGGATGATCCCTTTGAGGAGCCAGCGAACCCCGACCTCGTGGTTGAGACGGACAAGGAGACGCTGGAGGAGAGCGTTGAAAAGGTTATGACCCTCCTCCGCGATAGAGGATATGTCGAGAGATGAACGCGCGGGTTAAGCACGCCGAGCTGGGGGTTGCGTTCCTCATCCTCCTTATTTTCTATTTACTTCCAACTCCCGATGGACTCACCTACGAGGGCAAGATGATGATAGGCGTGCTCTTCTTCGCCGCCTTCCTCTTCATAACGGAGGCGCTCCCCCTTGGCGTTTCCGGTCTGCTGGTGATGGTTATCCCTCCCGTACTGGGGGTGTTTGATGCCCGTGAGGTCTTCGGGTTTTTTGGCAACGAGGCGATATTCCTGCTGATAGGGGCGTTCATACTCGCCGCGGGTTTTCAGAAGAGCGGACTCCACAGGAGGGTGGCGGTTCGTTTTCTCCGCCACTTCGGCACCTCGCCGCGACTATATGTTCTGGGCGTTCTTCTCCTCGGTGCGCTTCTCTCCCTCATAATGTCTGAGCATGGGGTCGTGGTCCTCCTCCTCCCCATAGTCGCGTACACCCTCGCCCATATGGGCGGTGGCGAGAACCTGCGCAAGGCCGGCATGATAGCGCTGGCCTACGGCTGCTCCATAGGCGGCGTGGGCACGCTCCTGGGGTGCGCGCGCAATCCCTACACGATCGCCTTTCTCCATGAGACCGCGGGGATATCCGTGTCATTCTCGGAGTGGGCGGTTATGGCGCTTCCCGTGGTCTTCGCTATGATACCTGTTGTGTGGCTTTCCCTGACCACGGTACTTCCGCCCGAGAGGGTCAGGGTTGAAACGCCCCGGGAGGACTTCGGCCCTCTGGGTTCCATGGAGATGCGTGCTGCGGTTATAATAGCCGCGACGGTGCTGATGCTGCTCTTCACACGCGACCTGGGCGTTGCGGTGGTGGTGCTGATTGGCGCCGTTGCCATGTTCGTTGCGGGGGTGCTGGAGTGGAAGGATGCTGAGAGGGCGATACCGTGGGGCGTCGTTCTACTCTACGGGGGTGCCATAACCATAGGGAAGGGAATGTATTTAACTGGGGCTTCGGTGTGGCTCGCCACACGCCTGCTGGCTATCACGGGGGATAACCCGCAGCTGGTGCTGCTCTTCCTCATAATCATGACGATGCTCCTCACGGAGGCCATGAGCAACACCGCCGCCGTGGCAGTTATGCTGCCCGTGGGCGCGGGCCTGGCGCAGGTTGTGGCAGGGCTGAATGTCCTCGTGACATCCGTGGCCATTGCGCTGGCTGGCGGCTTCGCGTTCATGCTGGTGATAGGCACACCCGGAAATCTGATCACGTACAGCACGGGGTACTTCACCCAGAAGGACCTCATAAGGAGCGGAATGATCGCGAACCTGTGGGGGATGACCGTGATATTCATCGTGGCGAACACGCTGTGGAAGGCGCTGGGGGTGTGGTAGGTGAGGGCATTAATACCTGTGACTCAGGAAGACATCCCATGGAAAAGCATAGAGAGAGCGAAGGTGCTGTGCGACGAGGTCACGCTCCTCTACGTGGTGGAGAGGAAACTGGTGGACCTCGTGGAGGCGGAGGCGTCGTATATAATACCGCATCACGCACTAGAGGACACGGAAAATATTGCCCTATTTTTGCAGAAGGAGAGAGCGATGAAAATCCATAAAGAGCTGGAGGATTCCGGTATAAAAACAGAGATGGTGTTTGGAGTGGGAAACTATTTTCATATGATAGAGAAAGAAATCGGGGATAGGCGGGTGGATATGCTGATGGTAGACAGATATACCAAACGTTTATCTAAGATAGACATACCCGTCTGGGTGGACCGTGGAGGATTGATAAGAGAGTGTGTTTTTGTTGTCTCGTCGGCTGTTATGCTCCGGAAGCTCAGAAGGCGTATTGATTTTGCTGAAAAAGTATGTGAGAAACTGGGTTGCAGACTCCGGTTTTACTACACCGGTGCTGATGAGAGTGTCATCAAAACACTTCAGAAATACGGTTCGATGGTGCGTGCTCTTCGGGGGGATTTAATATGCATATCTATTTCTGATAAAATTTCTAAACGTTTCAAAAATATTGAAGTCAATTTAATTTTATTTCAATAAATATGGGTGTGGCCATTTATAGGTATCCGAATATTTCAACTTATATTTTTTAATTAATTATTATTCATAATTGAATAGCAATCACTTATATTTCATAATAGCTGTAATGTACTATGTCGCACAAAAGGATGAGCGAAAACATGAAATATGACTGGAAGATAAGGTTCCCATGTTGGACTGGAGCGGGTACAACGAGAGGCTGGTGAAGCGGGGTGAGATACTTCTGGACCTGGAGTTTTTGAAGGATATGGGCAGAGAGATTGAAGATATGAACGAGGGAAAGCGGGGCAGACCGTACA
>Ga0209426_1000402_pt1 | contig 48086 bp, 55 predicted proteins | sample Deesub1362B_J571_FD_187697 | JGI IMG/M metagenome (GOLD analysis project Ga0209426, IMG submission 187697) | Deep oceanic, basalt-hosted subsurface ecosystem from Juan de Fuca Ridge flank, Pacific Ocean, CORK Borehole 1362B_J2.571 (SPAdes)... ... | reverse complement strand
ATTAGAAGAACTGAAGAGAATTATTTCCAGTAGTTTTTACCAGCTAGCTCAGAGAATCAGTTTTGCGGAGAAGTGGGTTAAGGAATTTTTGAATTTTGGTTAAGTAAGTTATGTCAAATACTATAAGTTGACAGTGTCATCAATTTTCCTCAATTTCCAGTATCCTTTTGGCATCTCATCTGAAATCACAGTCACCTCAGCTGAGACACTAACTTCCATTGAAGGTTTCATGGCTATCTTACCATCTATCAGAACATGACCCATTTTAATTGCCTCTTTCGCTTTTTGCCTTGTTGAGAAGAATCCTTCTGTGAGTAGATACTTATCGAGTCTCATTTGAAAATTTCAAGCATCCCAGAACAATCTTTCCTGCTTCTTTCTTTTCGGAATTTCATTTTCATGTGTATTGATTTCCATCCAGTCAACCCATTCCTGTGGTGCATTCTTGCTCAACCCACCATGGCTTGTAAGCCTCTTTCTGACTCTGATTAGCACAGGTGAATTAATTGCAACCCCTGCAACAAGAGCCTGCCCTTTTGTTAGGCCAGGAAGCTCTTCAATCATTTCTCTGCCTATGCTTTCCACACTGTTTTTGATATTTTCGTGATCCGCCGGGTTAACAATTCGCATAATTATCTGAGTCATACACTGGCTCAGAATATCAGAGTCAATTTTAGATGGCCGCTGACTTATCAGACAGACTCCCACTCCAAACTTTCTTCCCTCTGCAAGTATTGTCCGTAGAACTCTATAGCTTCTGGAATCTCTTGATGCAAATCTGTGCGCTTCCTCAATAATCAAAAAGACAGGGTATTCGAGCAGTTCACCAGTCGTGCCTTTTTCTGCGTTTATTCTTGCGTTGAGTATTCTTTTGAGGAGAACTGACGTAAGAATTTGCTGTTCAATGTCACTCATCTCGTTTAACTGTAGCACGCTTGCTTGCCCCGGTTTAAGCAAGTCTTTAAGTTCATTGTGGACAAAATCATCAATAATGTCAACATTTTTTACATATCTGTTGATTCTCCATGTCAATCCCCTTACAGAGACATCATCAGCACCGGCAATCTCAATAATCTTGTCCATGAGATCCTGTGAAGTAAACTTCATGCCCTTCAATTCCCTGTATGCTCTGTTAAGCAATGCCTCCATTCTATCTGTCAATTCCGGCAGCATTCCAGTAACTTCATCGTATTCAAGCTCACTCAACCTTATTTTAATATCATTTTTGCCAAATATTCTCACATTTGGGGAATAACCGTCTATTCTAAATTCTTCTATCCCTTCTATCTCATTTAATGTGTGATATTCTCCGTGGGGGTCGAGAACAAGTAAAGCTGCCGAGTTATATGGTCTCAAAAGCTCTTCAGCTATTACACCTGCGAGATAACTCTTTCCACTACCGGTCGAAGCGAGGATGCACATATGCTCACTTGTTATGAGCGATGTATCCAGAATAACGGGAACTTCTTCTTCTCGATTGAGAAGGAAACCAACGTGAATCGAGCCAACCTCTCCAGCTCTTTTCTTCATAAGAACTTCCTGAATCGTATCGTTTTCTGCCAGATATATTGCCTGCCCCGGAACAGGTGGAATTCGAGGATTCACAAAACCCAGAATTTCATCAAAATATCCCATAACACCTGCCTTGACATCGAATAGCTCGAACTCTCCTGCATTTATACCCAGTGCCTTAATTATTCTCTCGGGATTAATATCGGGTTTTGAGAGGTATATATCAGGATACAGTCTTAAAGGTGCTCTCTTTGTTATTCTGCAAATCACCTTTTCCCCATTGTGGACGTAATAAACAAATTCTCCAGTCTTAAGCGCTTTTTTATCTGGAGTTACAAACCTGAACTCATGAGGTATCTCCGCTGGTGCCTTAACAAGTCCCACCGGTCTCACAGCTCCACACCCCTCATTCTGCTGTATTCGATTTCGGCAAGGATAATCTCGAGAAGATCTTTTTCTTCGGGAATTATTTCCATAATTTTTAGAATCAATGCCCTGATAATCGGTATTTCCACCTTCTCCAGTAAAGGAATCAGATAGGGGATTTTAAATTCTCCATTGTAGTGAATCTGCCTTAATTCTTCGTCTTCGACTTTCTCAACCTTATCTCCTACTTTTGGAATCTTTGTAACATCTTCCAAGTTCTCCGTACATAGCAGGAGACATTTTGCAATTCTTCTTGCCTTAAAAACATCAGGTAGAAATTTTTTCACTTCTTCCTTCTCAAGATTCCCCATATACCTTATGTATTCTGGCTCCTCCTGATAGATGGAAGTGACAAGTCCGATTACATCTCCTATCTTTATGAAATCACCCACACAAAAATCAATCTCTGCCTCAAGCTCTCTATGGTTCAAAACTCTTAAAACAACCATTATTTCACCTTACATATCCATTTAAACGATATATCTCTGGAGAATAACCTTCTAAAATCATTTTTCTCCTCATTACTAATTTTTGAGCATTCATGAGCCCTCTCAAGCACATAAGGATACCCTTTTGTGCTTCCAAGCAGACATTCAGCAAAAACAATGCTGGCAGCTTCATGCTGTATATCTCTCATCCATAGAGGGCATTCGATTCTCACGGGCTGTCCCGGATTTACTTTCAGATAGGAGAAGCAGATTTCCTCCCTCTCAAGTTCGAACATCTCTGTATAATCCATAAAACTCAGAGTCTGATTCAAAAGATATGAGTCGTAAACGTTCACACCAATGTTTTTAGCAATGTCTTTTGCATAGCTCCTATCCACGTATCCTATCAGGGGTGTTTCTGTCTTCTTACTTGCTTTAATTATGAATTTTATTGATTCTGCATATTCTTCTCTCAACCTGTCGCTCATATCTGCTGTAAATGTTGAAGATAAGCTTCCGTCAAAAAATAACCAGCTTTTACCATCCATTTCATCTAAAAGCGCATCTATTTCCATTTTAAATCTCAGCAGACTGATATTTTCCTCTATTCCAGCAAATGCCGAGTAATGCTGGATTTTATAGTCGCCTTTTCCGTGGATTATAACAAGCTTCGCAACCTGAATACCACCTATAGGAATGCCAACCTCCTTCAAGGGCATAATCTGGCTTCCATCCACTCCCACAACTCTTTTATCGTCAAGGACATTCAGGTGCCACTTTTCGCTGACTTCAACTCTGAATTTATTTAATTCAGAAATTTTATCCTTGATCAGCTCTCTCTGGTATTCCATGCTGGAATAATAGTCATTCACAGTGTCATAAAATTCCCTTAACTTATACATCAGGCGTCCGTCATATTTCTGCATCTTACCCCCTACTGATAACTTTCGGATGGATAAAATTAAAAGACTTTTCATCTACTCTGAAAGTGATGGAGTAAATAAAACTAAATATTCAAACACACAACATTGCTCGCTCAGAGGTCTCGTTGCATCAGAAAGGCAGTACTCAGGTACTACCTTAACAAGATGAAAAAAGGTCATAAATCCTGTGCGGGGGTTGCCGAGTGCAACGCTCTCGTTGCATCAGAAAGGCAGTACTCAGGTACTACCTTAACAAGATGAAAAAAGGTCATAAATCCTGTGCGGGGGTTGCCGAGTGCAACGCTCTCGTTGCATCAGAAAGGCAGTACTCAGGTACTACCTTAACAAGATGAAAAAAGGTCATAAATCCTGTGCGGGGGTTGCCGAGTGCAACGCTCTCGTTGCATCAGAAAGGCAGTACTCAGGTACTACCTTAACAAGATGAAAAAAGGTCATAAATCCTGTGCGGGGGTTGCCGAGTCAGGCCAAAGGCGGTGGACTCAAGATGCAGGTGGGATATCCACTCCCGAAGGGGTCCGAGGGTTCAAATCCCTCCCCCCGCATGTCCAATTTGGATAAAATGGTTATCTTCTCACAGTTTAAGTCTCGAATCAACCTCTTTTACAGCATCTCTTATGCAGAAAAATTCTTTGTTTATCTTTAACAGATAACGACATTTTTTGCCGGTATATCCTGCTATACATAGCTGACAATCCTCAGGATATACTTTTTTTATCCCCAAGCCGTATTTCTCGGCCAGTAACTCAATAGTGGTCATACCCCACCACTTCAATAATTAATCGACTTACACCCTTTTTAAATTTATCTTAAACCACAAACTTCATAAAGTTTTGGAATTTTATTGACCATACCGGGGCCCATGGTCTAGTGGTTATGACGTCGCCTTCACGCGGCGAAGGTCGGGAGTTCGAATCTCCCTGGGCCCATATTCCAAATCATTTATTTATCGAGAAATAATCACTTGACTGAATACGAAATAATCACTTGACTGAATACGCCCTGACAGGACAAATTTTTTATTTAAACTTTGTTCATTTGGATAGGCTGGAGGATAAATTTATATTATCTGGTCTTGGCTAATCTAAATAAATTTCTGGTGATGCTAATGTATGCGAGAATAAAAGTTAATGATACTGTGAGAGTACCACCCACAAGATTTGGAGAAGACGTGGAAGAAGTTGTCAGAGATTTGCTCTGGCAGCAATTTGAGGGAAGACTTGATAGAGAATACGGAATGATTATCGGGATTGAAGAGATTGAAAACATCGGGGAGGGGAGAATTATTGAAGGTGATGGTGCAATTTACTTTGAGGTTGATTTTACAGCAATTGCATTCAAACCAAATCTTCAGGAAGTTGTTGAGGGCGAGGTTGTGGAAGTTGTTGAATTTGGCACTTTTGTCTCTATTGGTCCCCTTGATGCCCTCCTTCACATGAGTCAGATAATCGATGATTACATGGTTTACGATGAGAAAAACAAGAAATTAATCGGTAAGGAGACGAAGAAGTCCATCACAGAGGGGGATGCTGTCAGAGCAAGAATCGTTGCGTTGAGCCTCAAAGAAAGAGAGCCTGAGAAAAGCAAAATCGGACTTACAATGAGACAGCCATGGCTTGGAACACTTCAATGGTTAGAAGATGAGCTTAAGAAGGTGCAGGAGAACTGAGGTGTTTTTTAATGGAACTAGCCTGCAGAAAATGTAAGTTTATCTCAGCAGATTCATCGGTATGTAAGAATTGTGGAGGCACTGAACTCACAAAAGAATGGTACGGTTACGTGATAATCATCGACCCGGAGCAGAGTGACATTGCAAAAAAACTTGGGGTAAAAATCCCGGGCAAATATGCCTTAAAAGTCGGGTAACGGGAGTTAGAAGGTAGGTTTGATGCTCAGACTTTCAGAGGAACTCAAAGAAATCTGTTCAAAGCCTCATGGAAAACTTTATTCTGGAAATAAGGTTCAGATTGATTCAATAGAAGAAATCAGAGAATTTAAAATTCTTGCAACTGTAGGAGATATTGTAACACTGGATTTTCTGAGATATGAAATTAAACCGGATGTAATAATTGTGGACAGAAAAACGAGGAGAGAAGTTACTGACATCTGGTCAGAAATAGACAGGTTGAGCTCAGATTACGACTCACTTCAGGTTGAGAACCCACCGGGGCATCTGACTTTCAGTCTTATAACGGGAATTCTCAGAGCAATTGAAAATATCATGGATTATAACAGAAGGACGAGAATTATCGTTGAAGGAGAGGAAGATCTGGCTGTAATTCCTCTGATTTGCCTTCTTCCTGAGAATTCGCTTGTCGTTTATGGGCAGCCAGATGAAGGTGTCGTTGCTATCAGGGTTACAGAAGACAAAAAAATACTAATACACGACATACTCGGAAGGATGGAGAAAGTAAATGGTAACGGAGAAGATATCCTCATAAAATGTGGTGTAAAAATATGAAGTCAAGGAGGTGTATGGATGGAAATTTTGGTTGAGAAGGAGAATCAGAATCCACTGTTGAAAAGAAAGGAGATTCATTTTAAACTGGAATACGATTCTCAAACACCATCAAGAGAAGATGTAAGAAAAAAGATCGCAGGATTATTCGCTGCGAGTGTTGGTAATGTGGTGATTGATTACATAAAACCTGAATTTGGTAAAACTGAGGCAGTTTGCTACGCAAAAATTTATGATACCCCAGAAGACCTGATGGCAATAGAATCAAAGCACATAATAAAGAGAAACATAAAAGAGAAGGAAGAAGGAAGCGGAGAGGTTGCGGAAGCAAAATCAGAATAAAGAGGTGTAACCTATGGTAGATGATACGGTCTCAAAATTCTATGAAATAAAAGGGGATAAAGTCATAAGAAGCAGAAAATTCTGTCCAAGATGTGGTGAGGGTGTTTTTCTTGCTGAACACTCTGACAGGAGGACTTGCGGTAAGTGTGGATACACAGAGTTTAAAAGTAAATGATTGTTCTGGGTATTGAAGGCACTGCTTGGAGTTTGAGTGCCGGTGTTGTGGATGAAAATAATATCATTCTAATCGAAAATAACCCCTACATACCGAGAGAAGGGGGAATACACCCGAGAGAAGCTTCGCAGCACCATTCTGACAGTATTCCCGATTTAATTTCAAAGGTTTTTTCAAATGTTTCTCCCGAGGAGGTAGACCTGATTGCTTTTTCACAGGGCCCGGGAATGGGACCTTGCTTGAGAATTGTTGCCACTGCTGCTAGACTGATTTCCTTAAAGCTGAAAAAACCACTTGTTGGTGTTAACCACTGTCTTGCTCACGTGGAGGTGGGCAGGTGGAGGACTCAGGCGGAGAATCCTGTTGTTCTGTATGTCAGTGGAGGGAATACTCAAATTATTGCAAGAAGAGGGAACTACTACCGTGTTTTTGGTGAGACCCTCGATATAGGCATTGGCAATGGTATTGACAAGCTTGCAAGACACATGGGTCTGAAACATCCAGGGGGACCAAGAATCGAGAAGCTTGCTGAGAGTGGAAGAGAATATCACGAACTTCCGTATGTTGTTAAAGGAATGGATTTGTCTTTCAGCGGCCTTGTTACCGCAGCTCAAAGACTTTATGACAATAAAGTCAGAATGGAAGATGTTGCATTCAGCTTTCAGGAGACTGCATTTGCGATGCTTACCGAGGTGACTGAGAGGGCACTTGCATACCTGAATCTTGATGAAGCACTGCTTGTTGGTGGAGTTGGAGCAAATAAAAGACTTCAAGGAATGCTCAGAACAATGTGTAAAGACAGAAACGCAAAGTTCTTTTGCCCGCCGAATGAGCTGATGGGAGATAACGGAGCTATGATAGCCTATACTGGATTGCTAATGTATAGGCATGGGTATGAGACGAGGGTTGAGGATTCTGCAGTAAAGCCTGATTTCCGCATTGAAGATGTTGAGGTCAGATGGGATTAGGTTTTTTAGAAGTGAAATTTTTCATGGTTAATTATATTCATAGGAGATTCATTCTCGCTTTTGGTAAATTTCTTCTCCTTATTTCAACCCGTCTGTTCTACTCTCTCAATATATCTTCCTCTTTCCTCAATCTGCTGGAGTCTTATCAGAACGTCTTCAGTCCCCCCATATTCTCTGTATCCCTCAATAAATGCTTCCCTCAACTCCCTCCAGTTATCAAAGGATGCCTTCAGAGACTCAAAGTATACGTGAAGATCGACACCTTTTGGCTCCACCCTGTCTTCAATGAACGAGAGACCAAAATCAATGAAAAATATTCTGTTATCACTTAAAATAAGGTTCATCGGTGTGATATCTCCGTGAATAATTCCTTTTCTGTGGAGTTTTGCTACCATTCTACCTATTTCTCTGCTCACCTCTGTGTTCATGACCATTTTGACGGGTTCTCCTTTTATTCTTTCCATAACGATTTTATCGCCATCCACATCCAGAATCAGAGGAGTTGGAACTCCATTTCTCCTTGCTATTGAGATGATTTTCGCTTCTGTCTTTGTTCTTGACTTTCTTAAAATTTCATCCAGCTCCAGTATCCGGTAGCGCTTCTGCCTTCTTATTTTTTCAACCTCATTTTCATGAATTCTTACTTCTGCTTCTCCACCCAGATACACTTTCATTTAACTGACCGAACAGCAAAACCTTATATTATTTTTCACTTTCTTTTATTGTGGATGAGAAAGGAGAAGAGAAACAGATCGAATAGAGATGTGAATTCTCTCAATTCTTAAAAAATCTTAGTTACCGTCAAAATCAGTTACTGATGAACCTTATTTCCAGATGTTCCTCGCTCACCTTAATCTCCCTTATCTTTCTTCCGAGTTCAAATCTAATTCTTGGAGTAATCCTCTCATTTGGCAGCCCAAGTTTTGTAAAAATGTACGAAAGGAGTAAAGGACTGTTTGAGAAAAATAAACCGGCAAGTCCAATGTTGAGGAATATTCTGAAGTTATCTTCCTGCATAATGCCGTCATAACCTCTCTCTATCAGCCAGTCTTCAAAATCTTTCAAATCTACTTTTAAATCCTTCAGCTCAACCATAACGGATGTGGTGTGGGATTGTATTTAAAACTGGTGAATCTTTTTTACTGACACTTCAGCATAGCTCTCACCAGAATCCAGAATCTTCTTTACATCATAAAGTTATACAACTCGACCCGCTTCATTTTCAAAAATTAAAGATGGGCAAAGGTTAAAATAAAAACCGAAAAGAAATACTTTATGAGAAAAGTTCTGGTCTGTCCAGTATGCAAATCCACAGACATAGCACTTGATGCCGGTGGTTACACTGGAAAATACATTTGCAAGGATTGCGGATACGTGGGTATAGCTATTGAGATGACCGAGGGTGAATACGAACAGATAAAGGAATCCGAGGAAATCTCAAAGAAAGTAATAAAAGAGAAATCTCATGATATTGATGAAGAAGAGCATAAACCCTGATATCTTATATTTTTTATTTCAATGAATTTATTACCGCAAATAAATTATGACAGATGTATCCATTACACTACCACAAAAATTTAACAAGTTTAGTATTTTAGGAAATTATTAACTTTAATGTGTAATCTCAAAGAAATTTAAATTATAATAATAAGTCAGTCAATATAACTTTCTCAGTTTCCAGAAAGGTTATTTATCATTAATTCATCGTCACAATCATGTTCATCACATTGGACAGGTTTTTTCCAGTTATTGATGAAGAACATTCCACGAATATGCAACCTGAACTGGAATTTAGCAAAGAATTAAAGAGGTATCATTCCTGTCTTATGGAAGAACTTGATAGAGTTTACAAAACTGCTGAAAAAGGCAGATCCAGAGGACTCGACCCCTCATTAGAAATTGAAATCCCTGTTGCAAGGAATATGGCAGAAAGAGTTGAAAGATTGCTTGGAATAGATGGCATTGCTGAAAAAATCCAGAAACTTGAAGATGAAGGGGTAAGCAGGGAAAACATCTGTTTTGAGATTGCTCGGGAGATAGTAGAGGGGAAATTTGGCAAATTTGATAGAATTGATGCAATCGACCTTGCTGTAAGGAGTTCTGTTGCAATCCTCACTGAGGGTGTTGTCGCTGCCCCAATTGAGGGAATAGCCAAGGTTAAGATTAACAGAAATGGAGAAGGGGAGTTCCTTCGAATATACTATGCAGGTCCGATTAGGAGTGCAGGTGGAACTGCGCAGGTTATTTCAGTTCTTGTTGGTGATTATGTGAGAAGAATGCTCGGACTTAAGAGGTACAGACCAACAGAACTGGAAATATTACGATACATCGAGGAAATCCCTCTGTACAAACAGGTTGCAAACCTTCAGTATCTGCCGAATGACAGCGAAATAAGGCTGATAGTATCAAATTGTCCCGTCTGTATCGATGGGGAGCCAACAGAGGATGCAGAGGTATCAGGATACAGAAATATACCCGGTATAGATTCCAACAGGGTCAGAGGCGGAATGGCACTTGTTATAGCTGAAGGTATCGCCCTTAAAGCTCCAAAACTCAAAAAACTTGTAAGTGAGCTTGGAATTGACGGATGGGAATGGCTTAGCGCCCTCATATCTAAATCAAAAGGTGAGAAAAAAGAAGGAATGAAGGAAGAGGTAAAAATAAAGCCGATCGATAAATATCTTCAGGATATTGTTGCCGGAAGACCCGTCTTCAGTCACCCTTCAAGAAAAGGCGGATTCAGACTCAGATATGGTAGGGCAAGAAATTCCGGTTTCGCAACGGCTGGATTAAATCCTGCAACAATGATTGTTCTTTCGGAGTTTATAGCCATTGGCTCTCAACTTAAAATTGAAAGGCCAGGTAAGGCAGGAGGTGTTGTGCCTGTTTCATCGATTGAAGGTCCCACTGTAAGGTTAAAAAATGGCGACGTTGTTAAAATAAATACTGTCAAAGATGCACAGACTTACAGAGGAAATATAAGCAAAATAATTGACCTCGGGGAGGTGCTGATAAATTATGGTGATTTTCTCGAAAATAACCACCCGCTCATACCCTCCTCTTATGTTTATGAATGGTGGATTCAGGAAGTCAAAAACCTTCCAAAGAAGGATTACAGAAATATAAGCGAGGATCTTGCTCTGAAGCTCTGCGACGAATACAGTGTTCCACTTCATCCCGACCACACATACCTCTGGCATGATCTCACCGTAGAGGATATAAAATATCTGAGAGACTATATTTCAGACAATGGAAAGATTGAGGGAAAGTATGGGAAGAGCGCACTTGTTTTTGATAAAGATGCAAAAGCGAAGGACATTCTTGAGAAGCTACTTGTTGAGCACAAGCTGAGAGAAGGCAGAATTGTAATTGGGAGATGGAAGGTTCTTGTTCGATGTCTTGGGTTGAATTACGACCTCAAGAAAGTCACAATTTTTAATGGTGAGACAAATCCTCTCGATGTTGTAAACAAACTATCTGGACTTGATGTAAGAGCAAAAGCACCCGTAAGAATAGGTGCAAGAATGGGGAGACCTGAGAAAGCCAAAGAAAGAAGAATGAGCCCCCCTCCCCATGTTCTATTCCCTGTGGGTCACACAGGTGGGAAAACAAGAGACATAAAAAATTCGATTAACTATACAAGCTCATACAATGCAGCAAGAGGTGAGTATTTCACTGAATTGCCCACAAGAATATGCAAAAAGTGCGGTAAAGAGAGCTTCTGGCTTAAATGTACGTGTGGAGGTTTAACGGAGCAGATTTACTATTGCAGCAAATGTAAAATTAAAACAGCAGAAGAAGTCTGCCCTGACTGTGGAAGGGAAACGACCGGATACAAGAAGAGAAAAATAAACATCAGGGAAATCTACGAGGGTGCTCTCAAAAATTTGAATCTCAGAGATTCTCCAAAAACAATAAAGGGTGTTATTGGATTGACGTCAAGAAATAAAGTACCTGAGAAACTTGAGAAAGGAATACTCAGAGCAATACATTCGGTCTTTGTTTTCAAAGATGGAACAATACGATATGACATGTCAGACATTCCAATCTCTCATTTCAAACCATTTGAGGTTGGTGTGACCGTTGAGAAGCTTAAAGAACTTGGGTATACTGTGGACTGGAAAGGAAACGAATTAAAGAATGATACCCAGATTGTCGAGCTTAAGCCGCAGGACATAGTTCTTGCCAGAAACGGTGCAGACTACTTACTCAGAGTTGCATGCTTCATTGATGACCTTCTTGAGAAGTTTTATGGGGTTGAGAGATTTTACAATGCTGAGAGGGTGGAAGACCTGATTGGACATCTTGTTATTGGTCTTGCTCCTCACACCTCAGCTGGAGTCCTCGGTAGAATAATCGGATTTGCAGATGTTCTTGCTGGTTATGCTCATCCATTCTTCCACGCTGCCAAGAGGAGGAACTGTGACGGAGATGAGGATTGCGTCATGCTTCTACTCGATGGACTGCTCAACTTCTCCAGACACTATCTTCCCGACAAAAGAGGGGGTAGAATGGATGCTCCACTTGTTCTAACCGCAATTATAGACCCCAAGGAAGTAGATCACGAGGTTCACAACATGGATATAATGGAGAGCTATCCACTGGAGTTCTATGAAGCCACATTGAAATACAAAAACCCAAAGGAGATTGTCGAGGTAATTGAGAGGGTAGAAGACAGACTTCAGACAGAAATGCGTTACTATGGCTTAAAATTCACACACGATACCGAGAATATCAGTCTCGGTGTTAAGGAAAGTGCCTACAAGTCACTCACAAAAATGCAGGACAAAGTTTATGCCCAGATGGAGCTTGCTGAAAAAATTGCTGCGGTGGACGAGCATGATGTTGCCGAAAGAGTGATCAACACACACTTCCTTCCTGACATAATCGGAAATCTGCGGGCTTTCTCAAGGCAGGAGTTCAGATGTGTTAACTGTGACCAAAAATATCATAAAATACCACTTCAGGGAAAATGCATTAAGTGTAACGGGAAACTTACCCTATCTGTTCATGAAGGCTCAATAAAGAAATATCTGGAAATATCAAACTATCTGATAGACTGCTACGATGTTAACGATTATACAAAACAGAGATTGAAATTGCTTGATTTAGAGATTCGGTCTATTTTCGAAAGTGACATTAAAAGACAGATAAAAATCAGTGAGTTCTTTTAGTCAAACTCAATAACATCTATACCATTTTTTCTCAGAAGTGCTGCAGTAACTCCAAACCCTTCTCGAGTCCTTCCACAAAACGTTCCATCATATATTGTTCCTGCACCACATGAGGGACTTTTTGACTTCATCAATGCGATTCCAGCATTTGTAATCTTCGCAATCTTCAGCACTTCTTCAGCTCCTTTTATGAAAAAATCTGTCATAACTTCCCCCTCTCTTGAATAAACATGTGAGTGACCTTCAAGGACTTCAAATCCATCTCCGTAAGTTTCACACTCCACACGTGGAGTTGGGAGACCTGCGAGCTGTTCCGGGCAAACAGGTATGGGATTGATTCCCTTTTCTTCAATAAAATCAAAAACTTTCTGATTTCTGGAATTGCTGCCATCATATCTGCAATTTATTCCTAAAAGGCAAGCGCTTACTATCGCATTCATCTTCTTCCAGCAGTAAAGTAATACATTTCGTGAAGAACATTTTGAAAATAAAACCGAAGGTAAATATACTTTTCCTCAATCATCCAAAAAGTTTGAATGATACGAACGCTATGAAGACTAACAGGATTGCGTGCTTTAAACCGGATTTAAGCTCACCTTCCCCCATAACTCCTGCTACAAGCCCCCCAATCAATCCATTTATGAGAGAAGTGTGGTAGAATAATCTTGTCAGACCTTCAACGTCAGGCATTTGGAAGCTAGGACCTGAAAAACCCTGAACTGATGTCCCGCTTGGAAGAACCTGAAGGAAATTCCTGTTCAAAATCAGGATTGTGAATACAAAGACTCCGAAAGTCATGTAAATTATAACAATGTAGACAAACATCTCATTTTTGACGTTTTTCTTGAACCTCATGTAAAGCTGAGCATCTCTCGCTGCTGTAAAGAGCGCATCTTTGACTGTTGCAGTCGACTCCATTGCTCTCAGGAGAATGGAAGTAACCTGTGTTACTGTTGCACTTCCCACCCTCACCTCAAATCGTTTCAGAGCGTGAGGCAGCAGCATACCCCATTCAAGGTCTTTTCTGATTTTGATTATCTCTTTGGTCAGAATTCCAAGATTTGAAGAAGATAGCATTCTGATTGCCACCACGATATTCAATCCACTCTCGTTCAGGCTTGCTAACTGCTTCAGAAAGTCTGGAATATGATCTTCGATTTTACTGACTCTTCTCTTTCTGAGTTCAGAGAGAATTGCAAACGGGATAAAGTTCAGAATCATCAGGTAAATCAGAATAGTTTCAATCTCCCAGTTGATGATGAAGGGAATGGAGATAACAGAGGCTGGGATTGTCAGATAAGCAGTGTATTCAGGTTTGTATATAAAAATCCCGATGTCTGCCATAACTCCTTTTATTCTGGTTATTACTCTGTTCAATCTTTTATGAAGAGTATTCTGATACTGAAAGCCATCATCGTCCTCTTCCACAATCCTTGCCATAAGCGGGAATTTTTTCAGCTTCTCCTCCGTCCATTTTACTTCATAACCTTCCATCATTGACGAAATCATAAATAAGAACATTATTCCGCCCACAGGCATGTATACGTAGATTACAAGCATCATCAACTGCTGGTTGAAGTCTCCGAGCATACTCATGACGACAAATATTATTATCAGGAATAGCGGAGCTACAACAAGTATTGAGATGTATACTTCAGCCATAATTCCCAGACTGTTAATAAATACACTCTGGAATTTTTCTTTCTCGTCCATCAGGTGTTTGGATTTAAAATCAAGGAACTCACTGATTTTACCACTACCCTCAAGAATGCTTACCATATCATCCAGAAAGTCAGAAAATAGTTCCGATGGAGTTGTATTCGCAACTTCTCTTATTGATTTTATCAGGTCTTTATGGAACACCTCAACTTTCGTAATTATAATTCCAAATTCCTTCCCAACCTCTCCAGTTACATTACTCTCTTCGGAAATGACCTTAAAAATCTTCATAATTGGAGTTCCCCCTTTTGCCATTCCAAGCATCATATTGACAACATGAGGGAATACTATCTCAATTTTCTGTTTTCTCTGAGAGGCGTAGAATTTTGGATAGAGAAGTATCATCAATCTTGTAAGAAATGTGAAGAGCGATGTAAAACCAATAATAAAGAGTATTTTTAATATTAAAATTTTATTCTGAGACAGAAATGACGGAGAAGTTAACGGTGAGTTTACCGACAGTAATTGAAGATTGCCTGTTTTTACAAGAACGTCAACGAAAAATCCACCTATTAGAATACCTGCGATAATAAAGCCGGGAAGTAATATCAGTGGATAGAATGCTGCTATTGCAAGGTATTTCTGTACTGTCACAGGTAACCTGCTACCCTTCAGATTTTTCTCGAGGTCGTGATATTTGCTTTTATTCTTATTGTATCTATCTCTATAATATTTAACTAAAAATTGAGGCGCATACAGATTTAGTGAATGAACATAAGCTTTTTTGAGGGGATTAATTTTCACTTTCGATTTTATAATATTTACCATATTTTTTACCCTCGTTGATTATCTCATCAATCTCCTCATTCTGATTTCTATAATAGGCGTGTATCATCATTGTCACTTCTTTGTAATACCTTACGCCAATTTTTTGAAGCTTTCGTAAAAATTCAGCCCTCTTCCTTATCTCCTTCAATGTGTCATCCACATCCACACCGAGACTCATTGAAATTTTTTCAATCTTTTTCATTGCCTCGACCTGCTTGTAGTCATCGTTGTAGCTATTCCACGTATAAATTCTGTTAATGAGCAGATTTCTATCATTGGGGTCTATTCCTATAATCTCATAGATGTTCTTTGCCCTTCTTTTCTTCATTCCACCTTTTGTCCATTGAATCTGGATTGTCGCAAGGTCAAGAAACTGAATCATACTTCTTGGCACATTCAATGGGCTGTTCTCAAGTCTGTAAATTGCCTGCTGAATTTCACCAGCATGAAATGTGGCATAGGCTGCATGCCCGGTTGACATTGCCTGAAAGAGCGTAAGTGCCTCCTTACCCCTCACCTCGCCAACGACTATGTAATCTGGTCGCTGTCTCAGAGCTGTCTTAAGCAGGTCGTACATATCCACTTCTGATTCATCCCCACCGACAGCCTGTCTCGTAATACCGGAAACCCAGTTTTCGTGCATGAGTGCAATCTCTCTTGTGTCTTCAATCGAGACAATTTTTTCCTCTGGAGGAATAAACATCAGAAGTGCATTCATCGTCGTGGTCTTACCACTTGCAGTCTCACCTATGACCATGACGCTCATTTTATTCTCAACTGCCATCCAGAAGTACGCAAGCTGTTCGGGAGTATATGTGCCAAGGCTCATCAAATCAATTGGTGTGAACGGGTCTTCGGTGAACTTTCTGATGGTGAATGACGAACCTCTCGGGGTTATGTCCATTCCGTAAGTCGCCTGTAGCCTGCTCCCATTCGGGAGAGTAGCATCAATAATAGGATTTCCGTGACTGATGTGCTTATCACACATCTGAACAAGAGCCTGAACTGTGTGATCAAGTTCCTGCTCCCTGAATGAAAGGTATGTTTTCACGTTCCCAAATTCTTTGTGATACACATAAATGGGAATTCCAATTCCGTCACAGTGAATGTCCTCAATATAAGGGTCATTCAAAATGGGATCTATAGGTCCATATCCCAGAAAATCACGATAGATATAGTACAGATATTTCAGGTTGAGGTCGGGTCTCAATATAATACCGTACTCTTTCGTTATCTCATCGTAAGTGTCTTTCAGAATTTCAGCCTTTACCTCAGGAGAGAGTGAAAGATCTTTCAGAATGAGTATATTTTCGAGATCCTGAAAAATATCATTGAGTACGAGATACTCTCTCTCTGTTATTGCCGGTTCAAGACTGTAGTATCTTCTCTCACCACTTTCTTTGTTCAGTGTAATTATCACTTTAACAAAAGGTTTTCCTACCCAGTATTCCTTAACTGGATTCTCCCCCTCCTCCATTTTCCAGTCCTTGAGCAGGTCAGCATCACTGAGACCATTGAGGTGCTGTTCGAGTATCGTATAATATGACTTTGAATTCACAACCATTATTATTATAATGTAAGGCATCTATTTAAATTTTTGGATTTAAGATTTGGCTAAAATTATTATTTTTATAATAGCAATTTTATTACAGGAGAGAGGTTGGAGAGAAAATTTTCCCCCAAGGATTCGAGAATCCGAATCTCTCCAACCTCAATGTTTTTTGTTCCCTATAATTAATAAATTTTCTGAGTGAACTTCATCACTAATATTTCATCATAATTATAATATGCTATTTACAGTAAAGCTTATCTTTTTAAAAATAAACCGGATATTTTGCCAGGGTGGATGACAGGATAATTTAGCTCGGGTAAACCCCTTTAATGCTATCACTATCCTACCTCCGAACCACCCTGGCTCAGCAAAGTCAACTTTTGAAATATTTCCGGGCACTCTCAAGTGCTTTTGCAACAAGCCTGGATGAATTTCTCAAATCTTCAAAGTCAATCATCTCAACAGGTGAATGAATGTATCTTGATGGAATGCTGACAACACCTGTGGGAATACCTGCTCTTGTGAGGTGAATTGCTGTTGCATCCGTTGTGCCACCCTCTGCTACCTCCATCTGGTGGGGAATTCTGCTCTTTTCTGCTGTTGATTTCAGCCATTCAAGAACTCTCCTTGATGCAATCAAACCTCTACCTGAAGCATCTGCGATTGTTATTGCCGGGCCCTTACCGAGTTTGATATCCATGTGTGCTGACTCGCCCCCCGGAAAGTCTGTTGCAATGCAGACGTCAATCGCAATGGCAGCATCGGGTTCAAGAGCAAATGCGGAAGTTCTTGCCCCCTTCAGTCCAACCTCTTCCTGAACAGTACCAACGGCATAGATTGTGGATTTGCTTTTGGTCTGTTTAACAGACTGAATCATTGCAGCCACACCAGCCCTGTTGTCAAATGCTTTTCCCGTCAACCTGTTTCCTGTCTTAACAAACGTTCTGTCTACTGTGATTGTGCTACCGACTTCCACACCCATCTTGCTGGCTTCCTCTTTTGAAGATACACCAAAATCGATGAACATATCTTTAATTTCAATGATCTTCTTCCTCTCGTCCTCTTTCATCAGATGTGGGGGCTTTGAACCGACAACTCCGTAAACAACACCTTTGTTGCCATGAATAGCCACTCTCTGCCCGAGAGCAATCTGACTGAACCATCCACCGAGTGCTGTGAAGCGGATGAATCCCCTGTCATCAATGTGTTTCACCATAAAACCTATCTCATCCATATGAGCTGCGAGCATCACTTCAGGCTTTGAACCGTTCTTGATGCACATTATATTACCCATTCTGTCAGTCTTTATCTCATCAACGTAGTCTTCAAGTTCTTCTCTGATAATATCCCTGATTTCATCTTCGTAACCGCTCGTTCCATGTGCATTGCTCAGTTTCTCAATAATATTGAATAACTCATCCATAATATTCCTGAGAAGTTTAATTATTTAAGGTTAATTTACTATTCCAGAACAGCATGTCTTTCGAGCAAATCTTCTTCTCTGAGACCCTTTCTGCTCATGAGTTCGGCAATAAGACCATCAAGGAGTATGAACGTTGTTAATTCAAACATTGTGCCAAGTGGTGCAATTTTTGAGAGCTCATTGTCTCCATTCTGGGTTTTAATTTTCGCATTCCTGACGACAACGACATTGCTGATTTTTGCAAGTGTCGATTCCTTCCCGTAGGTGATTGCAACCAGCTTGGAGCCAATATCTCTTGCTTTTCTGCTGATGTTCACAACTGACGTTGTCTCTCCCGAGCCGGAAATTGAAATCAAAACATCATCCTGACTTATGCGGGGTGTTACAGTCTCTCCAACAACGTAAACGTCATAACCAAGATGCATTAATCTCATTGCAAATGCCCTTGCAATAAAACCGCTTCTTCCCGCCCCCATTATAAAAATACACCTTGCATTCTCAATTGTCTTAATAAATTCCTCAATTTGATGATAGTCCAGACAAATCCTCAAATTCTGAAGGTGTTTCTCAAGGTTTTCAATGAATTTTATGAGCATATCTTCTCTGAGTTTAACGCCAAGTTCACTTGTCAAACCCTACCACCGACCTGTGTTTTCAAACCCTCACATTTAAACTTTACTTATTTTTTCGACATAATATTTATCGGGAGCAGATACATGAAGCTCTACAGGGGAAAATCCTAAATACTCAACTAAATGCCTCTTTTTTATGGAAAAAGATAAGAGACTTATTCTTGCCATTGATGTAGTGGAGAGAGGGAAAGCATTGAGCATCGCATCCTCGGTCTCCGATTATCTTGATGCAATAAAAGTAAATTACCCGATTATTCTTTCAGCAGGAATTGAAGTTATTGGAAAGCTCGCAGAAATCAAACCCGTTATTGCCGATTTAAAAATAGCTGACATTCCCTACACCAGCACTCTAATCTCAGAACTCGCATTTAATGCAGGCGCATCCGGAGTCATAGTACATGGTTTTTCAGGAAGAGACACTGTAAAAGCCGTTGTCAATGTTGCAGGAAAATATGATGGAGATGTTTTTCTTGTCTCGGAATTGAGCAGTCCCGGTGGTATGGAGTACCTGAGCCCGGTTGCAGAGAAGATAGTTCAAATGGCAGTGGAAACCGGATGCTCTGGAATTGTTGCTCCCGCAACACGCCCTGAAAGGGTTTCAAAATTCCGGAAAATGGCTGAAAATCTATTGATTATTTCGCCGGGAGTAGGAGCACAGAAAGGAGATTTGAAGAGAGTGATTGAGGCTGGGGCAGACTTTATAATAGTGGGAAGGAGCATATATGGGGCGGACAGACCGGCTGAGGTTGCAAAGAGTTATGTGGAGAAGATAGAGCAAATCTTAAAAAAACATTGAGTTCAGCGGAGATATGGAGTTCGCTAAAATCCCTGAAAAAATCAAATTTACCAAAATGCACGGGAACGGTAACGACTTCCTGCTCATCGATGAATTCAACGAAATCATAATTCCTGAAGAACTCAAATCTGGTTTTGTCAGAGCTGCCTGCAACCGAAGGTTTGGGGCTGGAGCGGATGGTTTCATCTTTGTTCAGGTGTCAGATAAAGCAGATGCGAAGTTCAGGTTTTTCAACAGCGACGGTAGTGAGGCTGAGATGTGTGGTAATGGTATAAGGTGTTTTTCAAGATTTATTGTTGAAGAGAACTATGCAGAGAATAATCTTAAGGTTGAGACGCTTGCCGGAATTAAAAAGTTGCAGGTGAATGTTGACAGGGAGTTCCGGGTGAGGGTGGATATGGGAAAACCTGAATTTGAGAGCAATAAGATACCTGCTGTAGAAAGGGGTGGCGATGTCTGGAAAGATATTCTTGCGATTAACGGAGAGGATTTTGTGGTATATGCCGTGAATGTGGGTGTACCGCATGCAGTTGTTTTTGTTGATAACCTTGATTTTGAGGTGAAGGGGATTGCAAGAAAAATAAGATACAGCGAATTATTCCCCCATGGAACGAATGTCAATTTTGTTAAAGTTATTTCAGAGAATGAGATTGAAATCAGGACTTATGAGAGGGGTGTTGAAGATGAAACGCTCAGCTGTGGAACGGGCAGTGTTGCATCAGTGGCTATTGCAAACAGGCTCAATCTCGTCTCAGATAATGTTGAAGTGGTTACAAAAGGAGGTGTACTGAGGATTGAGTTGGGTGATTCAGCGTATATGACCGGAACAGCAAGCAGAGTCTTTGACGGTATCCTCAGAGTTAAGGAATTGAGATATGATGTTTGAGTTTCCTAACAGACTTGTTCTTTCTGCAATGGCAGGGATAAACGATGCTGAGTTCTGCAGGAGACATCCGGCAGGGCTGTTAATTCTTGGGGGATTTAACGCTGATGAAACATCAAACGAGGCTGCGAAGAAGGCTGTAAGAAGGGGCAGGAAGGAATTTGTTTATGATGAGCCATTAAAGGGGATTGAGACTGAAACTAAGTCCCTATCGAAGTCTCTTAAAGAAAAACTTGCAGTGAATGTGAGGTCTAAGAGTATTGAAGGATATATTAACGCTGCCGAAATTGTAAAGAAATACAGTGGAATCATTGAAATCAATGCTCACTGCAGGCAGCCTGAGTTTCTTGAAATTAAATGCGGGCAGTGGTTGATTTTTCATCCTGACAAACTTACAGAAATTGTTAAAGAAGTTTCTGCGATGGATGTTCCTGTCTCTGTAAAGCTGAGGGGTGGGCTTGAGGTTAATTATGTGGATATAATCAGAGAGCTAAAAAAAGCAGGCTGTGACATGATTCATCTGGATGCGATGATTGAGGGCGGAGGATGCGACCTGAATTTAATCTCAGGGTTATCTTCAGAAGCTTTCCTGATAGGTAATAACTCGGTTGTTGACATTGAAAGCGCAGAAAGAATGCTCAATGCTGGGGCGAAGATGGTCTCAGCAGCAAGGGCAGTTCTCAAGGACTATCAATTCTTTAAAAAGCTTTTAAGCTCTTCTATCTTGAGAAAGCCCATTAGATTGGATTCAGGTCAATGATGAGTAAATTGCCGAAGGTGGGTGTTGGAGTAATAGTGATAAAAGAAAACAGAGTTCTGCTTGGTAAAAGGAGAAGTGAGCATGGTTATGGTACATGGAGTTTTCCCGGCGGACATCTGGAGTTTTATGAAGATGTGGAAGATTGTGCCAGAAGAGAAGTTATGGAAGAAACTGGAATCTCTATCAGGAATTTAAGACGTTGTGCATATACAAATGACATCTTCTTAAAAGAGGGAAAACATTACGTTACTCTGTATGTTATTTCTGAATACGATTCAGGAGAACTGAAGGTAATGGAACCCGACAAATGTGAAAAATGGGAATGGTTCGAATGGAGTAACCTGCCTGAGCCTTTATTTCTGCCTGTAAAGAATCTGATAAAGCAGGGATTCGATCCTTTCAACTTCTGAATTGTCAGGTATGTGTTGGAGTTGAAAATATTCTAAAGCCCTCTGTTTAAAATTCGTAAAACTTTTCTTATTGTTGTATAAACTAAGTATATGGATTTCATAGTAATCAGTGTTGGAAATGAGATTCTGAGTGGAGATATTGTGAATACAAACTCAGCATATATCGCAAAGAAGCTCACTCAATTGGGCCACAGAGTCCTCAGGATGATTACAATTCCGGATGAAGTTGATGTGATTGCTGAAGTGGTAAAGCATTCGAGCAATAATGCTGACTTTGTTCTTGTAACAGGGGGTCTTGGAGTGACACACGATGATGTGACAGCTGCCGGTGTGGCCAAAGCTACCGGAAAAGAACTTATACTTGATGAGGATGCTTATTCATTTCTCAAGACAAGAATGAAAAATGAAGAAGCAATGAAAAAGATGGCAACTATACCTGAAGGCTCAGAAGCGATAAATAATATTGTGGGAGCAGCTCCCGGATTTATAATCAGGAATATAGCCGTAATGCCAGGAGTACCCGCGGAAATGGAGTACATGATGGATAAGCTATTGCTTCGATATGGTTCAAGCGATTACTTCGAAGAAAGATTGATGGTTGAAGGATTCGAGGATCGAATAATGAAGAAACTTAACGCAGTTGTTGATGAATTCAGGGATGTTGAGATCGGCTCTTACCCCAAAACCGGACATATAATTATAAAATTCTCCGGGAAGAACAGGAACAGGGTAAGGCATGCAAAGGAAAAACTTGAAAGTCTGATTCAATGAAGCCATTCATATTTATCAATATAGCTGCAAGTGCGGATGGAAAAATCAGCGATGAGGGTCGCAGGCAGATAAAAATCTCCTGCAGGGAGGATATGAATAGGGTTGATAAACTTCGTGCCTCCTCAGATGCAATAATGGTCGGTATAGGTACTGTTTTGAGTGATAACCCGGAACTGACAGTCAAAAGTGAGGAACTGAGAAAGCAGAGGGTTAAAGAGGGAAAGCAGGCTAATCCCTTGAGAATAGTTGTTGACAGCAAATGTCGAACTCCGTTCGATGCAAGGATTCTCAATGATGAGGCAAAGACTGTTATTGCTGTCTCGGAAATAACAAAATCGGATTCTAAAAAACTGGAAAGGATAAAGGAAAAAGCTGACGTTTTGATTTGTGGAAGGGAGAAAGTAAACCTCAAAGAACTCGTGGAAAAACTTTATGATAATGGAATAAGAAAAATAATGGTAGAGGGTGGAGGAACACTCAATTACGGATTGATTAGAGAAGGGCTGGTGGATGAAATATCAATCTATTATGGAGATAAGATAATTGGAGGAACTAAATCGCCAACAATTGTTGATGGAAATTCTTTTGCTATCCCTGTTAACCTCAAACTCGTAGAAGTTGAGAGATTGGGGAGAGGGGTTGTGGTAAGATGGCAGATTGTTTATCAGATTAATTTCACAAAAAGAAAACATTATTAACTTGTTTTATTTCCGAACATGACATGAGCCCAGTATATGTTGTAGGACACAAAAACCCGGATACAGATTCAATCGGTTCTGCAATCGTTATCGCATATCTGTGGAACCAGTGGAAGGAAACAGGGAAAATGAACAGTATAATGAAGATTGACGAGGAAGCAGTACCGGTAAGACAGGGTGACCTGAATCCAGAAACGGAATTCGTGTTAAACAGATTTGGATTTGAAGCACCAGAACTCATGACCGACGGGACAGGTAAGAAGATAATTCTTGCAGACCACAGCGACATCAGCCAGACCATAGACAATATTGACAAGGCGGAAATCGTAGCAATCATTGACCATCATAAAATCGGTGATGTAACAACCCCCAACCCGATTCTCTTCATAAACTTCCCGGTTGGTTGCACAATGACATCGCTCAAGATTCTCTTTGATCTCACGGGAGTGGAAATCCCACCCAACATTGCTGGTTTGATGCTGGCAGGGATTGTGAGCGATACAGTTGCATTTAAATCAGTGACCACAACCGAGAAATGCAAAGAAGTTGCAGAAGAGCTGGCAAAGATTGCAGGCATTGATGATCTTGACGCTTTAGCAATGGAAATGTTCAAGGCAAAGTCCGATGTTGCAGGCAAGTCACCACGAGACCTTGTTTACAGAGACTATAAGGACTTTGACATGTCAGGAAAGAAGGTTGGAGTTGGACAGCTTGAGGTCGTGAGCCTTGATTTGCTTGCAGATGTCAAGGATGCTCTTTACGATGAAATCTCGAAGATAAAGAGCGAAGGCAATTACCACAGCATTTTCCTGATGCTGACAGACATTATGAAAGAGGGTACAGAGATGCTCGCAGTCTCAGACGACACAAGCGTTGTGGAGAAAGCTTTTGGAAAACCGCTTGAGGGCAGATCAGTATGGCTTGATGGTGTGATGTCAAGAAAGAAACAGGTTGTTCCACCACTTGAGGGTGCTTTTGCATCTCTCTAATTTTTTAATTCTTCTGTTAGGGGTTAAGCTTAAATCCTTGCTGAATCAGGTGTTTTATGCAGGAATTTGATTTACAGAAGAAGCCATTTATAATTTTCTGGGAACTCACAAGAGCATGTATGCTTGCATGCAAACACTGCAGAGCGAAAGCTCAGAGAAACAGACACCCGGATGAACTCAATACAGAAGAGGTGTTCAGAGTTATCGATTATATTGCTGAATTCGGTCAGCCGTATCCTCTCGTAGTTTTTACAGGTGGAGACCCTTTGATGAGGGAGGATGTTTTTGAGATAGTGAAGTATGCGAACTCCAGAGGAATAAGAAGTGCCATGGCATTCAGCGGTACAAAGCTTGCAACTGAAGACAGGTTGAAGGAACTGAAGAAGTCAGGAGTTGCCAGAATTGCTATCAGTCTTGATGGCAGCAATCCTGAAATTCATGATTACTTCAGAGGAGTTTCCGGAACATTTGAGACAAGCCTGAATATACTCGAAATGGCAAAAGAAATGGATATCTCAAGACAGATTAACACCACAGTTTCCACCTTCAATATTCATGATCTTCCAGAGATAATGAGGATAGGGATTGAGAATGATGTTGCACTGTGGGACGTTTTCTTTGTTGTTCCAACAGGGAGAGCCAAGGCAGACTACATGCCGAGTTCAAAGGAATTTGAAGATGTTCTAAGCTGGCTGTATGATGTTGGCAGGGAAACACCTTTAAACGTAAAAAGTTCTGCTGCGACACACCTGAGAAGAGTGGAATACATGAGAGATGCGGGCATTTACAAAATGAAGATGGGAGACTTATACTCTGAACTGAAAGGCAAACTCGATGAGATTAAGGCTGAAATGAATTTTAAATCAGAACATAAGGCAGTTGTTGCAGGTGCCCATGGTAGAAGCCTCGCTGCAAAGGATGGTATTAAGAGAAGAATGGGTATCACAGATGGAAGAGGAATGTTCTTCATAAGCCATATCGGTGAGGTTTATCCCAGTGGATTTTTACCTATAATTGCAGGAAACGTTAGAAAGAAGACGTTGAAGGAAATATATATGGAGACGGAGATATTCAGGCTATTGAAGGATGCAAATAACCTCAAAGGCAAATGTGGAAAGTGTGAGTTTCGATTTATGTGTGGAGGTTCGAGAGCAAGAGCATTTGCTATGAGTGGTGATTTCCTTGGTCCTGAGCCAAGATGCCTTTACCCAACAGGCAAGGTTGAAATTGAATCCTGAGTTAAAGAATTAAAGAACGATTCCTGTGTCAAAAATTGTTGAGAGGTCTATCTCAAATCCAACCACCGGGTTCATAATCTGAAAATTCTCAAGAACTTCTGGATGAATCTCTCCGAAAACACCTGCATCCTTTTCTTCCACAGTAATTTTTCCTCTCCTTCCTTCAATGAAGATACCATCATCGCAGTCTGTTACCCCCCACTCTAAATCGAGTTCTTTCATCACCGCCTGAACTGCACTGCGTACTTCAGAGAAATTCGCTCTCGAATGCGTGGAGCAGGCTGCAAGCCTCAATCTGTTCTTCATCCCCGTCACAACATCACCAACTTCAAAGATTTTCTGCGGGAGGGTGTGATGCCTGTTCATTGAAAGCAATTCAATAAGCTTGGGAAGAATATCAGTTCTGATTAGCGTGTGCTCTTCAGTAATAGGATGCATAACCTGAATACAGTCCGCATTAAATTTCCTTCTCATTTTTTCATACTGTGTTCTTTCATTTGTCAAAGTGAAAGTTATAACTTCTAAATAACCCAAGCCGGTCATTATCTCCTTTGATGCGTCCCTTATCTCATTCCAGCTGTGTCTCATACCTATTGTGGTTGTTGGAGGATATTCTGGCTCAATTCTGTTGTATCCGTAACCGATTGCTATATCCTCAATAATATCCCACCTGTGCAGAATATCTGCTCTGTATGGGGGTATTCTGATTTCAAATTCTGTATTGCTTTTGCTTACACCAAACCTCATCTTGCCGAGAGCAAGCTCAATTTCTTTATTTTCAAGTTCAAACCCCAGAAGTGACTCAATCTCATCTTTTCTTACAGTCATTGTCTTTCCTTCAAGATCGGGTGTTATCTCTGTTCTATCGGGATACATTATTTCCACTTCCTCAATTTTTCCACCTCTGTCTGAGAGCATCGTTGTGAGAATATTCAGGGCACTGTCAACATTGTTATCAAAACCAGTAACGTCCACAAAGAGGTCGGTTGTATCCTCTGTAACCCGTGTTTTTTCTGCGTTTATTATCGGCGGGAATGATATCGCCTCGTCTCTCGAGTCAATAATCATTGGAAATCTGTCCTTTCCTTCAAGAATAAAACTGTAAACTTTTCCTTTCGGATGTTTCTCGAGGATTTCTCCAACACTCATAACATTCTCGAAATCAAGAGGAATAAACGAAAATGAACTATCTACAGCAGTGTAACGTAACGGGAAGTAGACTTTGCTCAGGTCGTGAACTCCTATTGCCATTTTTCTCCTGTTTCGTCCTATTGTCCAGTGCAAATCTTCCTGAATTTCCATAAGAGACCTGATAACTTCGTCAGTGATTTCTATATCTCTGACGATGCACGATACAATTCTTGGCCTCACTTCAAAAACCTGCGATTCCACAGTTACTTTCCAGTCACCCTTCTCCACTCTGTACTCTCTGTACCCGTGCTCAACATCAAGAAAACCTCTTAATGCTCTGACAACACCTTCAACACTGTAAAGGTCAGGTCGGTTGGGAAAGAACTCAATATCAATCGTCTCCTCCTCCACTCTCTCAATATCACAGCCAAGCATAGGAAGTTTCTCGAGAATTTCTTCTCTTCCTCTTCCAACAAGTCTTTCAAGTTCATCCCAGAATAGCTGTATTACTGGCATTATTTCCCTCCCTTTTTTGAACTGATAACTGGCGTTTTCCTTAACCAGCCTATGTCCGGAACATAGAGTCTTCTGAGGTCTTTCATTCCAAGTCGAAGCATCGCAAGTCTCCCGATGCCCAGCCCCCATGCAAGAACCTTGTCTTTAATCCCGAGCGGCAGTGTGACCTCCTCTCTGAAAATTCCTGCACCGCCAAGTTCAACCCATCCCAATCCCTCGACATACACCTCAGGCTCAACACTCGGTTCCGTGTATGGAAAATAGCCGGGTCTGAATCTGACATCCTCAAAACCCATTTTTAGAAAGAATTCTCTGAGCAGGCCGAGTAAATCCCTGAAGCCGACCTTTCTGTCGAGAACAACACCTTCAAGCTGCTCGAATTCTGGAAGATGCGTCGCATCTATACTCTCTCTTCTGAATACTCTATCTATGCAGAATGCCTTGACAGGCGGCTCTGAATTATTTGCGAGATGGTGTATTGTGATGGCTGTTGTGTGTGTCCTTAAAACAAGCTGTTCTGCTCTTTTCAAACTCCATTCTCCACCCCAGCCTGTAGAACCTGTCTTCCATCCATTTTCATGTGTTTTACTAACCGCTTCAACCTGTTCATCTTTTAAGTCCACATATTCATCAAGATAGAACGTATCCTGCATATCCCTTGCCGGGTGATCCTGAGGCTGGAAGAGTGCATCAAAATTCCAGAAGGAGGTCTGAACGTAATTTCCCTTAATCTCCGTAAATCCCATTTCAAGAAAGATTTTACGGCATTCCGATATTATTCTTTCATAGGGATGAATCTTTCCCGTGAAAATATCTTCAGAAGGTATTTTAATGTCGTATTTCAGGAAATCTGCCTCTTTCCATTTGCCTGTCAGAAGGATTTCTGGTGTGAGGTCTGAAATTACTTCTTTCAGTTCAGCTTCAGGTATCTCAAGAATCTTCACATAAATCTCTTTGTGCTCTTCGATAGAGACAAGCTTCCTTTTTAACAGGACTCTGAGTAACTCATCTGAGATTCTGAACGCTTCACCCCTCTCCAATAGTTTCAGAGCTTCTCTTTCTTCAAAGGGTTTCCTTTCTTTAACCTTGACTCTTCCTTTTTCTATGGCTACAATACCTTTCTTCCTGAGCCAGCCAATCCCAATGCCCGCCTCTTTTTTACCTATCTCTTTCTCTATCTCGTTCAGAGCCCTCCCCTCATCAAGCAGTCTGAGAACCTTTTCTTCAGGAAATCCATTTTCGAGATATTTTTTCCCTTCCTCAGTCAGACTGTATTCCCGAATAATTCTGGTTTCGATTTCCGCTAAACCCTTTTCTTTAAGATACTGAACTACTTTAAAGACAGTATCTTTTTTCATTCCCGATAACTCAGCTGCTTCATCTACCGAAAACCTTCTTCCGATCTCTAAAGACTTGAGTAAAGCTAATTCCAGTGGTGATAGCATTAAATCATCTCCGATTTGACCGGCAACCTCTTCAATGCCGGTTAAAAATCCAGCTTTGAGTTGGATTTAAATTTTTTCGTCTTTTGTTCAAGTGTGTCTTTATGAAAAATTTATATGTAACCGGGAGAAGGAGAAAATATGCCAACATACATCTTTGATAGGGATGCATTTGTTGAATTTGTTAAAAAACAACTTGAGGACAATACTGTGGTTGTTGTTTCAAGCGATTTTGACGACAGCGAGGTTAAACAGATTGACACCGGAACGGGGATTGGATTAAAAGACTACTTCGTGGTGACAACATACACATCTGCAGATATTTTCAGAGATGCTGACCCCGAAGAATTTGATTGCGCATTCAGGTACTTCATCACATTTATCGATAAAGATGACCTGACAGAGGATGCAGTAAAGAAAATCCGTCAGAAATGAGGTGGCAGGATTTTGAGGAGTTTGTACAGGAAATATTCAATAAACACGGTTATGAGACACAATTTCGAGTTGTTTTCCGGGACGAAGAGGGAAAGTCTGAAATCGATGTCATTGCAGAAAAATTTGGAAAGATTATCGCAATAGATGCAAAGAAGTATTCTGAAGGATGGTACAGGGTTTCTGCTTTAAAGAGTCAGGCAAGAAAGCATTTTAACAGATGTAGAAGATTCTCAAGATTGAAAAGAAGTGATGTGATACCCGTCATTGTTTCATTCATTGATGACAGCCTGTTCCTCCACTCAGGATGTATTGTAATACCGATTGACAGATTGAACGATTTTATCCTGAACATTGATACATACCTTGCTGAATTTGAATTTTAGATGATTCAGGGTTTATTAATCTCATTCAAGTCTTACAATCCGGCAGCTTCCCCCGTAGTTCTCAGGATAAATCCCGCTAAGCTTTCCACTGCAGACAGGACATTCTGGATTTTGTTTAATCTCAGCCAGCATGAAATCCATTGTCAATAAATCAACCCTCAGATACTTTCCATTAAGGGTGGATAAGCCCACTACAGTTTTTATTGATTCTGCAGCCTGAACACATCCAAAAAAACCTGCAGTAAAACCCATCACAGGATTCTCTGTCTCAATGGGTGCTTCTGAGAATAAACAACGATAACAGGGTGGTTTTTCAATCGTCATAGCTTCCCCTTCAAAACTGTAGATTGCTGCATGAATCAGGGTTTTATCAAGCAATCTGCATGCATCATTGAGCAGATACCTGACTTTAAAGTTGTCGGGACATGAAACAACAATGTCATATTCTTCGACCAGATATATAACGTTCTCAGCAGTTACATAAAAAGGGTATGACCGAACACTTACGTATGGATTCAATTCTTCAACAAACTTTTTTGCTGATTCCGCTTTGTTTAAACCGACGTTTCCGGCATGAATTGTCTGTCTCTGAAGATTACTCTCTTCCACAACATCCCCATCAACTATCCCGATCTCACCCACACCCGCTGCGGCAAGATATGCGATAGCAGTGCTACCAAGCCCACCAGCTCCAACAACGAGAATTTTTGCTCTTGAGAGTTTCTCCTGACCCTTCTCGCCAAATTCAGGCACCATTATCTGTCTGAGATACCTATTCATTTCCATCAACTATTCTGTAATTGCTTATGCCGATTCCAAGTTTCCTGGCATGTTCAATTTGAGCAAGCGGGTCAGTCCATTCCCAGAACTTCTCCACAAGAGAATCTGGATTTTTTTCAAGCTTAACATAAGAATCATAGCATGCTTTATCAATTGCAACCATGTCATTTGAAGCAAAGATGCCTATATCAGGAACAACCGGATTGTCACTGTACGGGTGGCAATCGCAATGAGGAGTGATATCAACTGCGAAATTGAAAAATGCGAAATCTTCGACAGTCTTCATGACACCAGCGGCACATTCTGCAATTCTCTCCGATATATCCTTTCCACCCAGCCATGTAAGCTCTACACCATTCTGGCTGCAAACCTCATCGCATGCTGCACACTTGATGCAAAGCTCTTCAATTACTTTAAAATCAATTATGGCGTTCGAAGGACATACCTCAACACAATCACCGCACTCATTGCAGTTCTCGTTGATTGAGGGATACGTGGGGCAGTGCAAATCAAATTTTGATGGTTTAGCAACGCACCCCACTCCAATATTCTTTATACTGCCACCCATCCCTGCCATCATGTGCAGCTTGAAGTGGGTGGCGCATACAACGGCATCTGAATCAGCTATTGCCCTTGCAACATTGATTTTTTTGAGGTGTTTTCCATCGATTCCAACTTCAACGTAGTCATATCCTTTGATACCATCAGCAATTATTATGGGTGCATTTAGAGTCTGAGATGTGTAGCCATTCTCTTCAGCTATTTTTAGCCTTCCAATCGCCGTACACCTGTCCTTTACCATGCCAAGTCCTGTTGTTTCAGTTACAAATGGCTTACCGCCCCTTTCCCTCACTGCATCAACAATTTTCCTTATGAAGATTGGCCGGAGAGTTTTAGTTGTTCCTCTCTCTCCAAAATGCGTCTTGACAGCAATAATATCTCCTTTTCCGATGAAATCAAGTGTACCGCTTTCATCGATAAGCTTTTCAAGTTTTCTGGCGAGACTCAACTTTGGTTGATACCACTTCTCAACTTCACAAACTTCAGCCCTCGAATTGATAAAGAAGACATTTCGCATACTGAATGGTGTTGTCTGGCATATATAATATTGTTGAGTAGAATTGAGAATGCTTCGAAATTGAATAAATTTATTATATAAATTATTTAAATCTTTAACTTCAGGATTGCGAAACTAAAAATTATTAAAAACAAAACTTAGAAAAAAACCGAAATAAGCCATCTCAATAAATCTGCTGAAGTGGTGGAATGATTTAACACAGTATTCCAGACACAATAAAAATAGAAACATTTTTAAGTACCCAAATAAATCGCCAAAAAATTGATTGCCACTGATAAAAAAGGTGGGCAAGCTAATATCGTTGAAATAAAAAAGGTGGTTGAACATGGGCGTAGAAGTTTTCGGTAAGATGGCGATATACATGGTTCTGGCTTTGTTGGTGCCAGTTGCGAGCTTTTATCTTCCAAAGCTTTTCACTCCATCCAGATACTCATATCTGAAGGCTGAAACGTATGAGTGCGGTGAAATACCATACGGAACAGCAAGAGTCCAGTTCAGTATACAGTACTATACATTTGCACTGATGTTCGTTGTTTTTGATATCGAGGCTTTATTTATGTTTCCTTGGGCTGCTGTTTTGAAAAATATTGGTTTGCTGGGTGTTGTTGAAATGGTTGTTTTCGTTGGCGTATTTGTTATCGGACTTGCTTATGCATGGACAAAGGGGGCGTTGAAATGGGTGATGAACTACCCAGAATAATAACAATGCAGGATGGAGATGCAAGTGCAATAGTTGGACTTGACAACTCGGAGCTATTTCTCCAGAGAAGTGAGAGCTTGATTGACAAAATAGCACAGGATATAGGAAAGGGATTATGGGCTGCTCTCGGGCCTTTGATAAAATGGGGAAGGGGCTTCTCCCCGTGGGGCTCTCATATTGGTATTGCTTGCTGCTCGATTGAGGTGCCAATGGCTGTCTTTGGTCCCCATTTTGATGCGGAGAGACATGGAGTTTTGAGCCCATCAACAGCGAGGCAGTGGGATTTGCTCTGGGTGAGTGGAACGGTAACGAGAAAACTGGCACCGAGGTTGAGAATTCTCTATGAACAGATGCTTGAGCCAAAGTGGGTTGTGGCAATTGGCAGTTGTGCAACAAGCGGTGGACCATTTTACGACTCTTACAACGTTGTAAAGGGAGTTAACAAAATAATGCCTGTTGATGTGTATGTTCCGGGATGTCCAGTAAGACCGGAAACTTTTCTGGATTCAGTAATCAAGTTCAGGAAAATGTTGAAGGAGGGTAGAAAATGACGGACATAAATTCTCTCGCAGAATCTCTGAAGAAAAAATTTGCGGATGTTCAGGTGGAGGTGAAGGATGGAAGAAGAGCAGTGGCTGAAGTGCCTTCTGAGCAGATTCTGGATGTTATGTACTTCATGAGGGACAGTATGGGAAGAGACTATCTAGCATCTTTGTCCGGGGCAGATTATGATGATAGAATTGAGGTAATTTATCTTGTTGGCAGTTATTCTGATGGAATTATTTTCATAACAAAGACAAAACTCCCCAAAGGCAATCCAGCTGTCAACTCAGTCGTAGAGGTCTGGCCCACTGCAAGTTTTCACGAAAGAGAAGCTGCCGAGATGTTTGGAATAATCTTCGAAGGGCATCCCAACCTGGAGCATTTGCTTCTTCCAGAAGACTTCGAAGGGCACCCTTTACGTAAAGATTACAAGTGGTGGTAACATGGCAGAAATGTGGGTTAATTTCGGTCCTCAACATCCATTCACACATGGATTGTGGAGATTGAAGGTAAAGGTTGATGGTGAAACAGTCACTGATGTGGAACCAACAATCGGTTATCTCCACAGGGGTGTTGAGAAGATAGCAGAGAACAGAACGTGGTATCAGTTTATTCCCTATAATGATAGACTCTGTTATGTTGCCTCAATTGCGTGGAGCGAAGGATATATCGGTGCTGTTGAAAAATTGATGGATATAGAACCTCCAGAGAGGGCAAAATACCTCAGAACGATTTCATTCGAGTTGCAGAGAATAGCCAGTCATTTTGTATGGTTAGCGGCTTATGCAATAGACCTCGGCAACTTTACTGCCATGCTTTTCGCGGTCAGAGAAAGAGAGTTTATTCTTGATTTGCTTTCAAGATTGACCGGACACAGAATGACTTATAATTACCCGAGGTTTGGAGGGGTCGCAAGAGATGCTCCTATTGGCTGGGAAGACAGGGTGGTCAGAAATCTGAACAGAATTGAAAGAAAAATGAAAGATTTTATTGACTTAATGACAGAAAATGAGACATTTCTCAAAAGAGTTCAGGGCGTTGGTGTGCTTCCACGAAATAAGGCTAAAGCATGGGGTGTAACAGGGCCTGTTGCGAGAGGGAGTGGTTTGAAGACTGATGTAAGGTACAACGACCCATATCTGCTATACGAGGAAATAGGCTTTGAACCAGTTGTTATGAAAGATGGAGACTGTTATTCAAGATATATGGTGAGAATGCAGGAAATATTCGAGAGTATTAATATTTCCAGAGACCTCGCAGAAAAAATGCCATCAGGTGACATTCAGATTAAGGCACCCAAGAAACCACCTGAAGGTGAGGTATTCAATCGGGTCGAGGTTCCAAGAGGGGAAGCATCATACTATATTGTCAGCAATGGAGGAAACAGCCCGTACAGACTGAAGATAAGAAGCCCAGCATACATACACATCCAGTCAACAAAGGTAATCATGCCAGGACATAATGTTGCTGATTTACCAGCGATACTTGGAAGTCTGGATGTATGTTTAGGGGACACGGACAGGTGATGTAAATGAGCTGGTATGATTCTGCTTTATTGAATCCGGTCTATTCGAAAGCTCTGGAGATTCTTTCTCCATTGATTACCGAAACTGGAGCAAAAGTTCTCCTTGCACTTATTGAAAGCTTTATAATAATTATGTTTGTCATGATAAACGTTCTGGTGGTTGTTTATCTTGAAAGAAAACTTCTCGGGAGAATGATGAACAGAAGGGGCCCAGTATATGCAGGTCCTCCAATAGTGTGGGGTTTCTTTCAGGCAATCGCAGACTTCCTGAAGCTTTTAACAAAAGAAGTGTTTCGTCCAGCAAGGGCTGACCCATTGACATATACAGCAGGACCTGCAATTGTTGTTTTTGCTGGACTTGCAATCGGTCTGATGGTTCCATTTGGAGAGGGTCTTGTTGGGTTAAGGAACGAGGCAAGCCTTCTGTACATTATCGCACTTGCCTCACTTGAACCTCTCGGAGTAATGCTCTGTGGTCTCTCCTCAAACAATAAATATTCACTGATTGGCGGTTCAAGAGCTGCTGCACAGATGATAAGTTATGAGTTGCCTGCAATTCTCGTGCTGGTGACCACTGCACTTCTTGCTGGAAGTATTGACGTTCTCGGGATTGCGAAAGCACAGGACATCTGGTACATAATACTGTTGCCACTTGGCTTTGTTATATATCTGATAACAGTTCTGGCAGAGCTTGAAAGAACACCTTTTGATATCCCAGAGGCTGAATCCGAGCTTGTCGCTGGTTTTATGACAGAATACGGTGGTATGTATTATGGTATGCTTATGGCTGCCCATTACATTGGTGTTTTTGTCACAGCATGTCTTGCAGTTGCAGTATTTCTTGGAGGATATGGTTTTTATGGAATGGAGATATTACAGGCATCAATTCATCCGGCACTGTTCACCATCGTCACACTGGTAGTGTTTTTGATAAAGGTTTATGCTGTGATTTTCCTGCTAATCTGGATTAGAGCTGCTTACTTCAGACTCAGAATCGATCAATTACTTGAGCTTGGCTGGAAGAGGCTCTTTCCCCTTGCGATAGTGAATCTGTTCTGGGCAATGGGAATTTTATTTGCAATGGGGTGATAAAAATGGCAAACTTCGTCAAAAGAGTAATCGGAGCGATGAAGGTTCCTGCTGAGTATCTGTTGCAAAGGCCCATTACAATTCAATATCCGGATGAGAGGATGGAAGTTCCTGAAGGTTATCGTGGACACCCTCTTTATACTCTAAATCACTGTACGCTGTGCAGAGCATGTGAGCGAGCCTGCCCCGTGAACTGTATAGAATTTAATATCGAGACAAAATCAGACGGTACAAAATACCTGAAAGGATTTTACCTTGACCTCGGAAGATGTCTGTTCTGCGGGTTCTGTGCCGATGCTTGCCCGACAGATTGCATGATTATGGGTCCAAAGCTCGAACTGATGGAATTTGAGAGGGGCGAGCTTGTATACGGTATTAAAAAGTTTCAGAAGTTAACAAAAGAGGTTCAACCCTATATCAGGCCATATTACAAGAGGTCTCATGCTGTAAAACCCAAAAATTGTATTGGCTGTCTCATCTGCGTGATGACATGTCCTGTTGATGCCATTTCTGAGGTAACTGTTGATGGTAAAAGAACAATCAGTGTTGACCCGGAAGTTTGCGCTGGCTGTGGACACTGTGTCAGCAACTGTCCAGGAGGGGTACTTGACCTCGTAGAATACAGGGGGGGTAGTAAATGAGCGTTTTAGAGTGGGAAGTTAGTGTTCCTATTAAGAAACAAAAAGACATTAAATATTTTGGAAACCTCAAAAAAGAAGTCATTGATTCGGGGATTTGCAGTCACTGCGGAACCTGTGTGGCAATCTGTCCCGTTTTCGGGATACAGTGGGCTGATAAGCCAATATCTTTCCCCAAATGGGAAGACGAATGCATAGACGATGGAGTCTGCGTCAAATTCTGCCCCAGAGTTGATTATAAGCCACTGAGTGGTGTTGGAAATTATACCGAAATTATTGCTGCAAAATCAAAGAGATTTGGAGGTCAGGATGGGGGCATGGTAACGGAAATCATGGCTTCTGCCCTGGAAATGAAACTCATCGATTCTGCAGTAGTTGTTGAAAGAGACAACAAGTGGAAACCAAGGATAAAGGTTGCAAGAGGAGCAAAGATGCTTGAAGATGAGAAAGTAAGGGGATCAAAGTACAGTTTTGCAGATGCTCTTCCCGGTCTCAGGGACGCAATGAAAACAGCCAAGAAACCGGGCGTGGTTGGAACCCCATGCATGGTTTCGGGTCAGAGAAGCCTTCAGAAAGGTGTCCAGCATTATAAGAAAGTCCAGTTGGTTGTTTCAATCTTCTGCATGGAGAACTTCTATTACAATCAGCTTGTGAAATTCCTCAAAGGCAAAGGAGTTGAGGATTTAACTCAGGTAACAAAAATGGACATAACGAAAGGTAAATTCATTGTTACTCTGAGTGAAGGTAATGAAATAACATTTCCTGTCAAGGAAATGGATAGTATTGTTCCATCAGGATGTATGGTCTGTCAGGATTTTACTGGAGTTGAAAGTGATGTCAGTGTTGGAAGCATCGGAAGTAGTGAGGGGTTCTCGACAGTGATAGTAAGGACGACAGTCGGTAAAAAAGTAATTGATTTCATCAGAGAAAAAGGAACTGCTGATTTTGCTGATGCAGATATAGGGGCTGTGGAGAAGTCCTGCAATCTAAAAATAAAAATGCATCCTTTTCCGAAGGAGGGTTGAAAATGCTTGACATTGGTGTATTCTGGATTGTTGCTGCCATTACACTCACGTCGTCATTGCTAATCTTTACATCGAAGAATACCATGCATTCTGCCGTCTTCTTTGCCCTTACGATGCTCATGATTGGCGGCATATACGTGATGCTCGAGTCTTTCTTCCTTGCATTTATTCATGTAATGGTGTACGCTGGGGCAGTAAGCATATTGATAGTATTCGCTATAATGGTCACCAGGGGTGGTATGGATGAGCTATGAAGAGAATAAGAGACTTATTGTTAAACTGCTGCTCAGCATTGTATTTCTGGGTAGTGCAACTGTATTCATTGTAGATGGAGAATACCCCATTCATCAGATGTGGTCACCGAATCTCGTTGAAATCGGAAATTCACTCTTTCTAACCTTTGGAATTCCTTTTGAAGTTGCATCATTACTTATTCTTGCAGCGGTGTTTGGAGCAATTCATATGGTAAGGAGGGAAGAGCCGTGATACCTGTCAGTCTTTTTGTTATACTCTCTGCAGCATTATTTGCAACAGGGATATTTGGTGTATCGACAAAAAGAAACCCAATCGTTATGCTCATGGGTATAGAGGTTATGCTCAACTCTGCTAACATCAATTTCATTGCTTTTTCGAGGTATTATGCCGATGGTTACATAGCCCAGATATTTGCAATGTTCATAATTGTCGTGGCAGCAGCAGAAGCAGCAATTGGGCTTGCAATTATCGTCAGACTCTTCCGAAACTTTGGAACAGTGAATATTGATGTATTTAGCAGGTTGAGGTGGTAGAAATGATTGAATATTCGTGGTTAATTCCGATAATGCCAGTATTCGGGTTTATAATATGTCTGATAGGTGGTTACAGAGTCAGAATGGGGTACGGTCAGGTAGCAATCTTCTTTATGTTCCTCAGCTTCCTCATATCACTCGGTTCATTCCTTGATGTTCTTGCTGGAAAGACATATCATGCGAGTATAACGTGGGCGATAGTCGGTGGTAAGGAGATTGAATTTGGAGTTCTCATTGACAGTCTGAGCGGAATAATGGTTCTTGTTGTCTCTCTACTGATTCTATTGATTCATATCTATTCAATGGGATACATGGTTCCCTTCATCAGGACAAACCAGCTCAGCAGATACTTTGCTGAGATGCAACTGTTCAGTGTGGGCATGCTCGGTCTTGTAATTGCAGACAATCTCTTGCTGATGTTCATGTTCTGGGAAATCGTTGGTCTGTGCAGCTATCTCCTAATCGGTTATTTCTACAGAAAGCCTGAAGCTGCAAGAGCTGCAATGAAAGCTTTCCTTGTTACAAGAGCTGGAGATGTAATGTTTCTGATAGGTATTATAGTTCTGTTTGTTTATGCCGGTACATTCAGCCTGACAGAATTGTTTGAGCTTGCACCTGAGATGGATTTGACAATTCTGACTTTTGCAGCTGTAATGATTTTCGGTGGAGCAGTCGGCAAGTCTGCACAGTTTCCACTGCATGTTTGGTTGCCGGATGCGATGGAAGGTCCAACGACTGTTTCAGCTTTAATCCATGCAGCAACCATGGTTAAGGCTGGTGTCTATCTTGTGGCAAGAAACTACCCGTTATTCGTCCTCAGTCCGGATGCTATGACGACAGTTGCATACATAGGAGGCTTCACTGCATTGTTTGCTGCATCAATGGCACTGGTTATGGTTGACATAAAGAAGGTTATCGCATATTCAACAATTTCTCAGCTCGGTTACATGTTTCTTGCCCTGGGTGCGGGAAGCATATTTGCTGGAATGTTCCACTTAATGAATCACGCTTTCTTCAAAGCCCTCCTCTTCCTTGCTGCTGGCAGTGTAATAAATGCCTGTATGACCAACGACATAAGAGAAATGGGTGGGCTAAGGAAGGTTATGCCCGTTACGGCATTAACAATGCTTGCAGGCAGCCTTGCACTATCCGGGATTCCTCCATTCAGTGGTTTCTTCAGTAAAGATGAGGTTATCCTGTCTGCTTTCCAGAGGGGAGATATGGTACTGACCTTCTTTGGCATAGCTGCAGCCGCATTAACAGCATTCTACACCTTCAGAGTGTGGTTCATGGCTTTTGTAGGGGATTACAGGGGAAGAGAACATCCGAAGGAAAATCCAAAAATTATGACATCCGTTCTCACCATCCTTGCAATATTTGCCACAATAACAGGTTTCATAAAGTGGTGGTTTGAAGGATATATGCACCATTTCATTGAAACGTACCCGCATGAGGTTCTCGAAAGGGCGGAACATATTGGAACAATTCAACCCCACCTTATACCAAATGAGGGTTTGATGGTGGCAACTGTCGTAATAGCAGCAACAAGCATCACAATTGCCTACCTCGGTTATGTCAAGAAGGTATTTGACCCGGCAAGCATAAGAAATCCTCTGAGACCAATTCATGCCATGCTTTATGATAAATACTACATGGATTATCTTTTCGAGGAGATATTCGGTGGTAGAATAGGACTTTACTGGGCAAGAGCGACGGGCTGGATTGACAAATACATTGTTGATGGAATTGTTGATGGAATTGGTAAAACCACAATGTATGCCGGAGGGGGCCTTAGAAGGATTCAGACAGGGAATATTCAGATTTATCTCAGTATTGTAGTGGTCGGGCTTATTGCAATATTACTTTACTTCGAGGTGGTTTAAATGATTTTAAGCTTGATACTTCTGTTTCTTTTACTCGGAACAGTACTTCCATGGCTCAGCAGAAACGATAGAGCTGGAAGATACTTGGCAATATTCTTTGCACTTCTATCTCTGGCAGCATCGCTGTATGCCTATGCCATATTTGACTTCAGCAATACAGGTTTTCAGCTCGAAGAAAAAGCGGAGTGGATTCCTGCACTTGGAATCAGCTATCATCTCGCTGTAGACGGGTTGAGTCTCCCACTTGTAATCCTTACAGCTCTGCTTGCTTTGGCTTCATGCATATATGGTACTGATGAGGCAAGAAGAGACTACCAGTTCTATGGGCTGTTGAATCTGACCTGTCTTGGAACAGCAGGAGTATTCATGGCTCTGGATCTCTTCTTATTCTTTGTATTCTGGGAAGTTGTTCTTATACCAATGTATTTCCTGATTGCAATATTTGGAGGTCCAAGAAAAACCTATGCAAGCTTTAAGTTCATTGTATATACCCACGTTGGCAGTGTAATTATGATTCTTGCATTCTTTGTTCTGCATTACATGTATCTCGAGCAGTTCGGTGTAAGAACATTTGATTTCCTTGATTTTGCAAAGCTCTCGGTTGAGCCAAAAATTGCATCAGTTCTTTTCATAGCTCTCGTCTTCGGGTTCATGGTCAAGATACCGGTGGTTCCGTTCCATACTTGGTTGCCTGCTGCCCATGTAGAAGCGCCAACGAGTGGGAGTGTGCTTCTGGCAGGAATACTGCTTAAAATGGGTGGCTATGGATTACTGAGAGTCCCACTTACCTTCTTCCCTGAGATTGCCAGAGATTTTGCAATTCCGCTTGCAATAATCGCAATAATCTCGATATTTTACGGAGCTTTTGCAGCAATGGCTCAGGAAGATTACAAGAGTCTGATAGCTCTCTCCTCAGTTTCACATATGGGATACGTTCTACTGGGTGCTGCTGCACTAACACCCGCTGCATTGACTGGTGCAGCCTTCCAGATGTTTGCACACGGTACTGTCTCACCCCTTCTGTTCATGATGGCTGGCAGTCTACACCATAAGGCAGGAACAAGACTGATTCCGCAACTCGGGGGTGTAGCTCATAAAATGCCAGTCTGGGCAGTATTTATGGTTGCAGCAAGTCTTGCCGGTCTTGGATTGCCATTTACGAGTTCTTTCGTCGCAGAATTCACAGTTCTGATCGGTTCTCTTGAGGCATTCAATGTTCTCGCTTTATTTGTATTCCCTGCAGCAATTGCAACTGCTGGATATCTCCTCTATGCATTGAGAAGAGCAGTATTTGGACCCTTCAACACCAATCTACACATTCATGGAGATTTGAACACTCAGGAGTTTGCTGCGATGTTTATATTGCTGATACTGACAATTGCTCTGGGAGTTTATCCGAGACCACTGCTCGATATGATAGACGCCTACAGTGTATACTTTGTTGGGCTGATAGGAGGTGTCTGAGTTGATAGAGATTGTTTTTCCTGAAGCAGTAATTTCTCTGTTTGCTTTCCTTGCAGTGTTTACTACCGTGTTCTCAAAAGAAGACAAAGATATGCCAGCTTATCTGAGTCTGGCTGGAATCATCCTTGCTCTGATTTACCTGTGGACACTGAAAGACGTTAGCAGCCAGTTTTTTACATTTGTATTTGATTACTATGCCTGGGTAATGAAACTGATATTCCTGTCAGTTGCATTCCTTGTGGTCTTGATTTCAATGAATTATCTCAGAGACTATGATGACAGCGTTGGTGAATTTTACGCTCTGATTCTTATAGCAACAGTTGGAATGATGGTAGTTGTATCGGCAAGAGAACTCATCACACTTTATGTTGCCTTCGAAACAGCAAGTCTCTCAAGCTATGCGCTTGCAGCCTACTTCAGAAAGGATAAGATGAGCAACGAGGCAGGATTCAAGTATCTGTTCTTCGGGGCATTCTCAAGCGGGTTGATACTCTATGGATTGAGTTTAATTTATGGACTTACCGGAACAACCGAGCTCACTGCGATATCAAAAATCCTTTCAATCGACAATCCACTGGTATTTCTTGCGTTGGGAATGCTTATTGCAGGCTTCGGATACAAGATTTCTGCAGTTCCGTTCCACCAGTGGACTCCAGATGTGTATCAGGGTGCTCCAACAAGTGTTACAGCTTTCCTGTCGGCTGGGTCAAAAGCGATGGGTCTTGCAATATTCATTCAGGTCTTTGTAATCGGGCTGTATTCTGCAAATGTAGACTGGAAGATGGTGATTGCATTTGTGGCAATACTGACAATGACGCTCGGTAACATCGTAGCGTTATGGCAGCAGAATGTCAAAAGAATGCTTGCTTATTCGAGTATCGCACATGCGGGTTATGCGATGATAGGACTTGCGGCTCTGAGTCCCTTGGGAGTTGCAGCATCGCTATTCCACATCCTCACCCATGCACTGATGAAGGCTGGAGCGTTCGGAGTTCTTGCTTTCACTGCATTTAAGGGGATTGGTGAGACGGTTGAAGATCTTGGAGGTCTGTGGAAAAAGGCGCCCATTCTTGCACTTGCAATGACAATATTCATGTTCAGTCTTGCCGGTTTTCCACCACTCGGAGGGTTCTGGAGCAAATACTGGCTGTTTACATCTGCTGTTGGTTCAGGACTGTGGTTGTTGGCTCTGATAGGTGTGATAAACAGCGTGATATCGGTGTTTTATTATGCGAGGGTTATAAGAGCAATTTATGTCATTGAACCTCCAAAAGCTGTAAGAATTGGTCAGCCTGTTGAATTGACCTTGGCTGTTGTGGTATGCCTGATTGGAGTGCTTGTGATTGGCTTCTACCCACAGCCGTTTATTGAAGCACTGCTGAACGCCGTAAACCTGATTTTACCCTGATTATTTTTTATTTTAATAATTGTTTTAAGTTTATGTTAGAAAAAATAATCGCTAGTAAATGACTAAGTTAAATCCACCTGAGTTTTTCCGCCAACCGATTTTGGAATGGTAATTGAATATATTGTGGTTACTCCAGTGGATGGCATCAGTCTCAGTGTAGCTTCTTCCCCTTCTCCGAGTCCATTGCTGGTTGCAGCACCATCACTCCCTGCCCGGATATCGGCAATATCAACCATTATTGTAAATATGTCGTCTCTGCTATTCATTACGGGCCATGAAGAGTCGTCATCCTGTTCTGCCCACGACTTAAAGTTATCATGGTCTGCTGCTCCTCCTCTTGTTAGCTGTGCCGAGACATCATCATCAATATATTCAACAACAAGACTGCTGAAGTTAGCTGTGTCAGCGCCCGGTCGAAGTTTAACGGCAATACCTATTTCATGAACAACATCATTTGAGTCGTCAACTGAGCCGTTGACGGATATGACAGTTAATCCGGTAGCCGTCTGTTCGATTGCCTCTTTTCCAGTTGCTGTAGCTCTTTGCTGGAGAAGACCAGCAGTATTTATCAGAACTGCTGCTGCTATAGCTGCAACGAGTACCATTGCAATAAATACTATCAGTGTGCCTATGCCCACCTGGCCGCCCTCATCATCAAACATCTGTCATCACCCGAATTAGATATGGTTATTATCATCATCATTTTTAAAATTTTCCCATACAGCCCGGGACTTTTAGTATCATATGAGTGCACAATCATGACCTCATCCAAAAATCTAATAAATTCATCTTATAAATTATTCATTGGGAGAGGTCCGTTTACCCCCAACATTCTACTCACCGGTAGGAGTCCCCTCCATTTTTACCTCTCCCATCTAATTTTGCATTATTAAAAATAAAAATATAATATGTATCTTACAGCTCTACTTCACCAGTCCTTACTCTAACTACCATCTCAACAGGAATAACGAATATCTTTCCATCTCCGCATTTACCAGTTCTTGAGGCATCTGCAATAATTCCCACTGCCTTATCAACCTCATCATTCTTCACTACTACTTCAATTTTGATTTTTGGGAGGAGGTCAACCTCCATAGTCCTTCCTCTGAACTGAAGCTTTATTCCTTTCTGCTCCCCCCTTCCTTTAACTTCCGTTACCGTCATAGCCACGAATCCACTCTTCTCCAAGGAACTCTTTACTTTCTCAAGCCTCTCCGGTCTTATTATAGCTTCAATTTTCTTCATTTTATCACCTCAGGCGTAAGCCTTTTCGCCGTGCTGTGAAATATCCAGTCCTACGTATTCTTCCTCCTCGCTGACCCTCAAGCCTATTACTGCATCCACAAGCTTTGCTAAAATCAACGTTACAGTAAACGCGTAGACTACTGCTGCTCCAGCCCCTATTACCTGAGCTATAAACTGGTCAATATTTCCATAAATCAAACCACTGTACCCGCCAATAGCTCCGCTTGCAAATATTCCTGTAGCAATGGCACCCCATACTCCACCGATACCATGGATTGCCCATGCATCTAAACTCTCATCAAGTCCCTTCTTAACTCTGAACAGCATTGCTTTATAACATATCACACCAGCAACTGCCCCTATTACTATTGACGACAATGGGTCAACGAATCCCGCTGCCGGGGTAATTGCAACCAACCCAGCTACAGCACCACTTACCATACCAAGAGAGCTTGGTTTTCCATTTATCCAGCTTGCAAACAGCCATGAGAGGGTTCCCGCTGCAGCAGCAGTGTTTGTCACCACGAAAGCATTTGCAGCCAGACCGTCTGCTGCTAAAGCACTCCCTGCATTAAATCCAAACCAGCCGAACCAGAGCAAAGCTGCCCCCAATAAAGTCATTGGAATGTTGTGAGGTTCCATATTTTCTTCTCCGAATCCAATTCTCTTACCTATAACAAGTGCTATAGCTAAGGCAGAGAATCCAGAGCTTATATGAACTACTGTACCTCCTGCAAAGTCTAAAGCACCAAGTTCAGCCGACCAGCCACCGCCCCAGACCCAGTGTGCCAGCGGATCATAGACAATTGTTGTCCACAGCAATCCGAGAATAAAGAATGAACTCAGCTTTACTCTTTCAACAACTGCAGAAGTAAGTATTGCCAGTGTTATTGCTGCAAATACTAACTGGAATATCATGAAGAGAATATCAGGTATTGTCAAATCTGTTGCTTCCATACCTACTCCTTTCAATCCAAGAAAATCCAGACCACCTATGAATCCCGATATGTCAGAGCCAAAAGAAAGACTGTAACCGAGAATAACCCACTGAATACTAACAAGTGCAAAAGCGATGAACGATAATGCTATCACCGAGACCGCATGCTTCTTTCTAACCATTCCACCATAAAATAACCCTACACCGGGAGTCATCAGCATAACGAGAGCTGTTGCAGCCAGTATCCATGCTGTATCTCCGCTATCTATCAACTTTCATCACCTCACTTTTGATAATGCACGACATTTTTTAAATTCTTTTACTGAAAAGTCATAATTACTTCATAATTTTTCATATAATTTGTAGAAATTAGTAAAATTTTTAGTTAAATACTGTTAAAAATAAATGAAATTCAAATCATATTCCAGAAGATAAGTTCTCATCACATCTCTCAACTCATTGTATCTATTACGAATCCAAAAGTCGTAAGCTGAAGATTGTTAGGCTTTAGGCTCTTCAACCTAATTGTATTAGAGTTAAATATTTTAAATCCTAAATTAATAAAAATATCAATGAAGCTGAGTGAACTGAGAGATGGAGAAAAGGGTTTGATTATAGAAGTGAGGGGAAATTCTGCATTGAAAAACAGGCTGCTCAGTATGGGGATTGTGAGAGGTGCAGAGATAAAAATGGTAAGAAATGCTCCACTCAAAGACCCAATTGAGTTCGAATTGAAAGGCTATTTTTTGTCGTTGAGGAGGAGTGAGGCAGAAAACGTGATTGTAGAGGTGAAAGAATGAAAGTTGTTGCTTTAGCCGGAAATCCAAATGTCGGAAAGACTGTAATCTTTAATGCACTGACGGGGATGAGGCAGAAAGTAGGGAACTGGCCAGGCGTAACCGTTGAGAAGAAGGAAGGTGTGTGCAAGCACAAAGATGCAGAGTTCCACATAGTGGATTTACCAGGTATCTACAGTTTCACAGCAAACTCGATAGATGAAAAAATTGCAAGGGATTTCATACTTCAGAAACCGGATGTGGTTGTGGATATAGTGGATGCATCAAACATTGAGAGAAACCTTTACCTGACCTTACAGCTTTTAGAGATGGAAGCAAATGTTGTTGTAGCTCTAAACAAAATGGATCTTACAAAAGCTAAGGGATACAGAATAGATGTAAGAAGATTATCAAAAGAACTGGGTTTGCCTGTGGTTCCTATGGTTGCTGTGAAGAATGAAGGAATTTTTGAGCTGAAGGAAGCCATATATTATGCAACAAAACACAGGCAAAGAGCATTTCTGAGATACAGCGATGGGATTGAAAATATGATCTCTGATGTTGAGAAAAAAGTGCTTGAAAGCGGTGTTCTGCCGGGCTATCCATCAAGATTTGTTGCAATAAAATTGCTTGAAGGAGATGAAGAAGTGTTAAGGATGGCAGGACTTGATGAGGGGGTTGTCAAGCAATGGATTTCGTAGATGCTATAGCAAGTGCAAGATATGAGCTTATTGGCAGGATACTCGGAAAAAGTGTGGAAAGAACTTCAAGACCCAAGTCGTTCTCCGACATTGTAGATATCGTTTTGCTTGATAAATACCTTGGAATCCCAATATTTCTAACCTTAATGTGGACTGTCTTCCAGTTTGCATTCAGCATTTCAGCACCTTTCAGCACCGCAATTGACATTCTTTTCTCATCTGGATCAGAATGGTCAAAAACAATCATTCAGAATGAAGTTCTTGCATCTCTGATTGGAGACGGGATATTTGGAGGTTTGGGCTTCATCCTTGTCTTCCTTCCACCCATTGCATTCGTTTTCATAGCTCTGGCAATACTGGAAGACACAGGCTATTTGCCAAGAGCAGCATTTGTAATGGACAGGGCTATGACCAAGGTTGGACTGCATGGAAAATCGTTCATACCGATGTTGCTCGGATTCGGCTGTAATGTTCCTGCTATAATGGGATGCAGAACAATTGAAAACGAGGCTGACAGAAAGATAACCATAATGGTGAATCCCCTGATGTCATGCAGCGCAAGATTGCCTGTTTACGTGCTTTTTGCGGGAGCATTCTTTGCGGGCTATGAAGGATTTGCAATAACTTCGATGTACCTGCTTGGAATAGTTCTTGCTGCAATTATGGCAACTGTTATCAGAAAGCTGTTTTTTGGAGGAGAACCATCTCCTCTGTTAATGGAAATCCCCGATTACAGCATGCCAACGCTGAAAAACATACTTACGAGTGCGTGGATAAGGGTCAAGATTTTTCTCAAAAAAGCGGCAACAATACTCTTTGCCGGAGCAATAATAATATGGTTTCTGTCGGTTTTTCCGTGGGATGCAACAAATGGCGGAGAAATTCTTGAGAATTCGTATGCAGCTTCAATAGGACATGCTATTGAACCGGTCATTGCCCCGCTCGGCTTTGACTGGAAAGCAGGCGTTGCTCTTTTCACGGGTTTTGTTGCGAAGGAGCTTGTTGTCGGAACGCTTGGAATCCTTTACGGTGTTGAAAGTGAGGAGGCTATTGCTGAGGCTATTGCTGTTGACTTCAATCCCGCAACAGCACTTGCACTCATGGCAATAACGCTCATCTATCTGCCATGTCTTGCAGCCCTCGGAGTGCTTGTGAGGGAGCTTGGGGAATTGAAATGGGTTGGACTGGTTATAGCTTATGAGCTTTTGCTCGCATACATTGTCGCGGCAATAATTGTTGCGATTGGAGGGGTGATTCTGTGAAGTACTATGCAGTGTTTCTTTTCCTTGTTACCTTTACGGTTGGAACAGCAGAGATTGCTAACTTATTTGCAAGTATCGACTTCATACCGGCAGACCTTATCGGAGGTGCAGTAATGCTCGTAATCTCGGCAACATTTCTTAGAGGTCTGTTCTCCGAACATTCGGATGCATACTTCTCCATAGCATCACTTCTGCTTGCCCTCTTTGGCTTTCTGTATTTGCTTGTTTTACTTGCAGTAGGCCTTGATTCTCTATTGCTTGGCGAAGAATGGAATCCTGCAAACGACTTCAGACCCGAAATTCTGCTAATTCCACTGGCTCTGCCTGGAGTGCTACTGCTGAACAGGATCAGAGCTTGGTAAAATTTTTTTAAAATTAGAAAACGTTTAATTTTCTTAAATCTCTAAATTGGTAAGGTGAGACAATGAAGTTCAATGTGGTAATAGAGAAAGATGAAGATGGCTTTTACGTTGCTACTGTTCCCTCTTTGCCAGGCTGTCATACTCAAGCCAAAAGCCTTGATGAACTTACAGAGAGAATAAAAGAGGCAATTGAGGTCTATCTGGAAGTTGAAAAAGACATCGATGTAAGGAAATTCATAGGAGTGCAAGTAATTGAAATTAAAACTTAAGCCTACTAAACCCGAAAAAGTAATTAAAGCATTAACCAAGCTTGGTTTTCAGAAAGTAAGACAAAAAGGTAGCCATATTGTTATAAAACATCCAGATGGAAGAATTACTGTTGTTCCTTTCCATAAAGGTGAGGAATTGGGAATAGGGATACTGAGAGATAATCAGAGACGTGGGAATTGACAGGGAGGAGTTTTTGAAAATTTTGAAGAAGGTTTAAGAGGGTCAGTGAAGCTGACGGAGTTGTCAACAGAGTTGATAACTCTTAAAGAAATAGAAGGACATAAAAGATGTCACGGTTTACGTTAAGACAGGCATGGGAGCACTTGCTGCGATACTTTTCATGGTCGGAGCTGTAATAATGATAATCGGGGCTATTTCTCTTCGGCATAAAGTGATGAGAATAAAGGATTAACCGTGGTTTCAAGCCATAACGGAATTTTGGATTTTTGACGATAAACCTAAAAACCTAATTATATTAGAGTTAAATATTTTAAACCCTAATCTAATAAAAATAGTATAGTATTTGACATAACTTACTTAACCAAAATTCAAAAATTCCTTAACCCACTTCTCCGCAAAACTGATTCTCTGAGCTAGCTGGTAAAAACTACTGGAAATAATTCTCTTCAGTTCTTCTAATGA
>Ga0209426_1000401_pt1 | contig 48137 bp, 40 predicted proteins | sample Deesub1362B_J571_FD_187697 | JGI IMG/M metagenome (GOLD analysis project Ga0209426, IMG submission 187697) | Deep oceanic, basalt-hosted subsurface ecosystem from Juan de Fuca Ridge flank, Pacific Ocean, CORK Borehole 1362B_J2.571 (SPAdes)... ... | reverse complement strand
GATCCCAAATCGAGAAGTAGAGCATCGGCACAATGCCGGCCGCGCGAAACTTGGTGGCGAACTGCTGAACGATGTCATAGCCGCCGCCGGCGTACCACGCCGTCGAGGCCACCCCGTAGTTGGTGGTGGCGCTGGGAAACAGGCAAAAGCCGCTGTGGTGCTTCGACGTCAGGACCGCGTACTTCGCCCCCATCGACTTGGCGGTGCTGATCCACTGGTCGATGTCCAGGCCAGAGGGCGCGAAGGTGTTAATCGGGGCAGTGCCGTCGTTGTATTCGACGTTGAGGAACGTCTCCAACCCGAAGTGGATGAACATTCCCAGCTCGCGCCAGGTATAGTTCGACAGAAGGGTCGGATAGTCGACGCCGATTTGCGCGAAGGCAGCAGCGACCTCGGCCTTTTCGGTCGCGGTCAGACCATTGAGGTAGTCGGCGATATAGCCAACAGCGTTCGCCATGTCAGGCCGCCTTTCCGGTAAGGATAAGAGAGCCGGCCTTGTTGGTCAGCACCAACGATCCGGACTTGTTGCGCAGCGCGCCAGCCGGCGCCCCACCACCCTTAGAAGGGGCGAGGGGAAGGCCCAGGCCAAGACCAAGCGCCGGCATCAGAAGAGGCCGACCAGGTCGGTGGCCGTCGTCCCGGCCGATTTGACCCGCACGATCTGAACGGGCAGGAGCGCGCCGCTCGGCAGGTTCTTCAGCGTCACCAGGTCGCCTTCGGGGCCCTGGCAAACGACATTGCCGCCGCCGCCAATGATCATCCCGCGACAGGGCACGGGCAGGTCCGTGGTGTCGCTCGGAACGATCGCGACCATGCCGGTCGCGCAATAGTTTCCCGATTTGAACTTCGGACCAGCCACGACGATTTCCCCTAGTCTAGGATGACACCAGGGCCATTGTGACCAGCCGCCATCGAGGGGGGGATAAAGCCGCCTGCGGCGCCTAGTCCGCTGACCAGCAGCTCGCCGTACTGGTCGGCGTCGGCGATGTGGCTATGGTCGTTTTTCTCGGGCAGAGGCCGCAGGGCGTTGCCGACCTTGGCGAAGTGGTAGCCGCCGCTGTAGGCCGCGATCAGGCCCGTGCAGGCCGGGCTGATCAGCAAGGCGGGCTCCCCTGCCCCGGACATGCGTTTCAGGCGCTGTTCGACCGCGCTGATCCGCACTTCGGGCTTGTTGGACGGCGCCAGCCGCACGGCGATCCCCGTATGGGCCTGAAGCAGCTGGGCGTAGCTGATCGCCTTGTTCATCGTGCTACCGGCCTTGGCGGACGGATCGACGCAGATTTCAGCCTCCGAGATCATCGGGAACTGGGTGTCCTTGACCCGGCGGATCTCGGCGGCGAATTCGGTCAGGTCCATGCGCCGTCCGACGGGCGAGATCTCGGCCAGGACGCGCCGCTGGCCGCTCCATCCGACCTGACTGAAGGTGGCGGCCGGATTGAAGGTCTGGCCGGCGTCCGCGCCGATCACCAGCTTCAGCCCTTTCTCCGGCTGCAAGGTGGCGCGCGAGACGTGGAAATCGTCCCGGAACGCCAGATAGACCGGCTTGCCCAGACGCGGCCAACCTGGGCGGCACATCAGCAGGCGCGCGGTGTCGTATTCCGACATTTTCGCGGCCATGTTCCGGTAATAATCCGGGTCGATCTTGCGCAGATTGTGCAGGTTTTCGGCGTCGGGGTTCTGGGTCCCATCGGGCAAAAGGCCGGGCGGCTGGCGATAGAAGCCGTCGGCGTGCTGGCGCTCGAGATACATCATCGTGTGGAACCACCCGCCCATGACGGGCGAGTTGGCGTCGCCGTAGACGCCCTTCCAGGCGGGCCGCCAGCCGCGCGCCTCGACCTCCTCGGGCGACGGTCGATCCTCGGGCTCGGGGTAACGGCCGCTCCGGTTGATCTGCAAGCCCAAGAGGTCGGCCGCGTCCATGGTGTCCATTTCAGGATCCCACCAGCCGGTCACTTCCCGGCCGCGGGCGAACTCCTCGGCGCTCTCGTCGCGCAGGGCGCGGAACTGCATCTCGATGTGCAGGGCGGCGTCGCCGTACTGGATGTCGAAGACGTGGTCGGCCGGATCGCCCTTGGCGCCGGTCCATTTGCCGTAGTCGCGCCCCGTGAACGCGTTCCACACCTTGAGGTAGGACGGGATCGCCGTGTCCCACAGCTGGCGATAGGTCGGGGCGACGCAGCAAATCTTGCACTTGCGCACGCCGTCACGAGGACTAGGGTGCTGCATGAGAGCGACGCGGAGAAGGCGGCGGGCCGAGGCCTGCGACTTTCCCCCACCCGTAGGACCGACGATCAGCGAGACCGGAGCGCGATTGTGCTCATAGGCCTTGGCCACCGGCCCCGCGTAGTTGCGCAGGTCGAAGATCACGCCGCTTTCAGACACCCAGCCCGCCTTCCCAGACCCTGACCCATTCGATGCGGATAGGTTCGGGCCGACCCGCAGGCGGGGGGCTTGGGCTCGAAAGGCGTGTACCGGACGGAAGAACCCCCGTTTCGGCTTCGGGGCCGCCCGGTCAAATGGGGGGTAGGGGGTGCTGAAGCCGGGGGGTGGTCGGCCCTTTCAGGGCCAGGCGCGGGCCGCCAGCGGCGCGGCCCGCTGATTTTCAATCAGTCGGTCTATCCAGCGCGAAGCCTTGCGCGGCAAGGGGTTGCTCGGCGTCGTGAGAGTTTGACTGTGAGAGTTGGCGCGGACGCACTTCGATAAGTGCTTGATCTTCCTCGATATCCCCGAAGGCGCTAGGCAGAGGCGCGCCGCCAGGCGGCTCGGCGTCGATGATCAGGATCGGGCGCTTGCTCACCTCGTCCTTGGGCGGCTCGGCCGGGGCCAGGCGTTGGTGGATGTACGGCAGCAGCTCCTTGTAGGCCGCGAACATGATCGACCACGCGTCGCGCAGCGCCTGGGCGGGGACCGGCGCGGGCGCTGGCGGAGCCCAGCCCATGGCCCGCGCCAGCTTCTCGGCCTTGACCACCATGGCCATGGTCTCGGGATCCGCGCCCAGGACGCGCGCGCGCGCCTTGGCCTCGCGCCGATCCTTCGCGGTCGGCAGGGCGACGGCCGCGAGCTGCTGGCCAGGCGTGCGGCCCTCGTGCTGCGCGACGATGAACCCGGCCAGGTCGCCAGCTCGCTTGTTCTTCGAGCCCTTCGGGCGCCCGCGCCTCGCCGTTTCCACGGCCGCGCCCGCCGTCGGAATAAGGCCCGTCTGGCCCGGCGCGTCGAATAAATCGGCCATTATTTAAGGTCCAACCGGTCCAACTCGGCTCAGGTTGGACCGATTTGTCTATTTTTTCGAGCATTTCCAGACGTCTAGAGACCATCCAACCATCCAACCGATCCAACCAACCTGCCCTCTATGTGCGAGCACTTATGCTCAGCCTATGTTCCTCACATGCGCGCGCGCGAGGTTGGACCGGTTGGACGGTTGGATGGCTCTCAAGTGCTTGTGTCTGCTGAAGAAGGCGTCCAACCACGCTCTGGTTGGACCGGTTGGACCACGCCCTGGCCCCGCGCCCTCCTTTTCTTGCTAACCGGGCAAGGGTGGGGGGAGGGTTAGGCCTGTGAATAATCACCAAAGGGTCCGGGTCAGGAGCCCTCTGGATGGCCCAGGAGCGGGCCTAGCGGCCCGACCGCGATCATCTGATCAGGGTCGGGGTTGGGGTATTCGGAGCGCGCCGCAGCGCGCCCTTGACGCGAGCGCCCAGCGGGATACGGGGCCGCACCGCCAAGCGCGCTACGCGAGCGCTTGGCTGGCCCCTCCTCGCTTGTGGGCTTCAGGGTGCGGGAATGCGGCCTAGGCGGTTTCCTGCTGGCCACCAGCAGGGCCGAAGACGGCCGGCAGGTTGATCAAGACGCCCTTGCGGGTCTTGTCCAGGCCACGGCCGCAGACGCCGGCCGTGGCGATCTCTTTCGGGGCCTGGAGCAGCGCGGAAGCCCAGACGCCGCCGGCGCCAGGCCGGCCGGCCCATTGCGTGCCCGCGAACAGCTTGGAGACCTCCGGGTGCGTGGTCGGGATGAACAGCCGCGCGTTCTCCCAATGATCGGCCGCGCCCTTCGGGAAGCTGACGGCCAGCCCCAGATCCTTGGCGCGTAGCGTCAGGTTCTCCAGGTCGTTACGATCTCGGAACTGCTCGATGTAGCCGGCCAGCGACTTGTTCTGATAGCTCCGCAGCGCCTCGGGCTGCACGTCCACCAGGTGATTGAGGCATTGACGCCAGTTCGGCGCCTGGCCGTTGGTTTCCTTGAGCGACGAGATGTCCAGCGCCTCGACCCAATAGGCCAGCGCCTCGGCGCTTGGATCCTCGTCATGCAGGGCGATATGCCAGGCCGCGATCATCGGCCCGAACTGGTCGGCGCTACGTCCAGTGTGGCCACCCACCTCGATCAAGGCCTTGCGATAGGCCTTCAGCGTCCGCGCCCAGCGCGGCCAACCGTCGATCATCCGGCGCAGCAGCGCCTTGCCGATCTTCTGGGGGTCCACGCCCTCGAACAACCCGTCAACGGCCGCCTTCTCGATCGGCCGCAAGGCCAGGATCGCCAAGCGCTGTTCGTCCTGGCCGTTGAGCGGCGGATGGTTGATGGCCGACAGCACGAAGGCGCTGCGACACTCGTATTCGCGCGCCACGCCGTCGCTGGAGCCGCGGCTGATCTTGCCGCCGCTGGCGGCCGTGCGGACCAGCTTGATCACCACATCGGCCACGCGCGTGTCCGCCTCGCTCTCCAGCTCGTCGACGCTGACCGGGACCACATCATGCTTGAGGCGCTGATAGAGCGCCGGGCCCGTGGTATTGACGCTGCTGACCAGGCCGCGCCCGATGACCGCGCCCATCAGCTTTTGCAGCGTGCTCTTGCCCGTGCCGGCGTCGCCGGTCAGGAACACCATCGGCCGCCAATCCAGGGCGCCGCCGATCAGGCTGGCGGCGATCCAGCCGAACAGCAGGCGCGCGTCCAGCATTCCCCGCGTCCAGTTCCAGGTTTCCAGCATTTCCTGCAGGTGCTGCACATCACCAGGCTCAGCCGGCCCCGCCTGAGGCGCCATGATCGGGGTTCGGGCCGGAAAGACCCAATCGCCCAGCTCGCCCGGGTGTTTCCACTGGCCACACCACAAGACCTTGCTGCCGGCATGATAGATCAAGCTGCCGTCGGTGTTGGCCCAGGCGCCCCGGCCGCGCACGCGGTCGACGTCGTCGAACACGCCTTTCCAGCTACACGCGTCCACCAGCGCCTGGCGCGCGTCGTCGGCTTCCCAGCCCACCACGGGTCTGGGCATTCCCTTGGCCGCTTTGCCGAAACGCGGCCATGCCCATTCGAGGTAGCCGCTGCGACCGCCGAACAGATAGCCGATCGGACCCTTGCCGCTGCTGCCCGCTTTGAGGGTGGCGACCTCGCCCAGAGTATCCAGCACATAGATCGTGTCGCCGGCTTTCCCGAGCGGCGTCACCGGACAGCGTGGCGGCAAGCCCGTGACGCGATCGACAAAGCCAAGTTCTCGCCACTGGCCAGGCTCGATGTCTTCGCCGTCGACGCTCAGGGGCGCGCCGGGCAAGGGATCATCCTTGGCCGCGTCGCGCAGGTGCTGCAACGTCTCTTCCAGCTCGAGGTCTTGCGCGATCCCGCGCAGGGCGGCGACGCGTTCTTCGGCGCTGACGCCCTTGACCCGGTCGTTGAAATCGTTGCCCACCCTACGCCCTCACGATCTTCAGCAGTCGGCCGGCGCGCTGGGCTTCCCAGTGCGCCACCACCTTGTCGAAGGCCTTGACCGCCTCCGGTTTCCAGTCGGCGTCCTGCAACAGGATCACCGCCGATGCGCAATCGGGCCACTCCAGCAGCCCCATCAGCGATAGCGAGCCGGCCGCCCAGGCCCGATAGTCCGGGCGGGCCACGGCGGCCGTCGCCGTGGTCTCGATCCCCTCGCCAATCACCAGCGGATCGCGGCGGCCCTTTTCGGCGGCCTTGGCCGGCGACAGGCCGCTGGGGCCGGATGACAGGCGGATGGCCGCGCCGCTGGGCGGACCGCTCATCTTCTTGGCCGGGACGACCGGGGCTTTGGCCAGACCGTCGGGGCGCAGCCACGTGCGGTGCAGGGCCGCCAGCTTGGAGCCCTTGGTCATGGCGGCGACCATGCAGGGCCAACGCGTCACCTCGCCCGTTTCCTCGTCCACATGGTCGCAGGCCGGGTTGAAGCGCAGGGCGCCCGGCGGGTGATGCAACCGCGACAGGTCGATGCCGCGCGCCTCGATCAGGTAGCGCTCGGCCACCGTTCCCGCGATCGACGGCAAGCCCAGCCAGTGCGCGAAGAGGCGCTTGGACTTCTCGGCCTGGGCCTCTTCGGTTTTCTTGGCGGCGGCGATGCGCTCCAGCTCGGCGCGCTCGCGCTCCAGCTGGGCCTGTTCCTTGGTGCGGACCTCGCCCTTGCCCAGGCCCAGGAAGTCCAGCGCCCACCAATAGACGTCCATCTTGCCCGACAGGCCTTCCACGAAGCCGATCAGGTCGAAAATGTCGCCCTTTTGGTCGCTGGCGTAGTCCTTCCAGCCGCCCACATCCATCTGGGCCAGCGGCTTGGTGGCGATGTTGAAGCTTCCCGCGTTTCGATCCGCGCGGCGTGGGTTCAGCGGCCAGATGCGGCCGGCCGGATCGGGGCGGCCATACAGACGCAGGCGGTCGAGCAGAGGCCAGATTTGGCGCTGCAAGCGGGCCTTGATGTCATCCCAGGCATAGGGGAGTTCGCGGCGAGGGTGCGTCACGGCTTCATCACCGCCGAGAAATGGCGGGCATAGACGCTCTTAGCTCTCCAGTAGGCTGCCATCGGCGCCTTGTTCTGGATCCAGAGTTCATTGGAACGCTTGCGTGCCCGACGACTGAACGCCAACAACGCGGCCTTCAGGGCCTTTCGCTGAGTTGGCGATAGTGCGTCGATGAACACGAAAATCTCGTCCAGCGTCTTAAGCCAGTTGCGAACCTCGGCGCGGCTGCTGCGATCTGTCACAGGCCCACCTCTCCGCCCTCGACGAAGGCCTTCACAGCCGCCGCGCCCTCAAGGCGGTATAGAGACACCCCTTCCCCACGCGGCCCACGCTCGGTCACAATTCTCGCGGCCAAACCGCAGTCAGCCAGGGCGTCTCTCGCGAAATGAATGGCGGGCTTGATGCTGGAAAGCTTCATCGGCTCGCCGCCGCCGTTCTTGGAGAAGCAAGGGAAGGTGTTGGCGGGCACCGACGCGCCGTTCGCCCTTACCAGCGTAGTCAGGACGACCGCGCTGTTACCTCTCAGATAGAAGGCCTGTTTCGCCGCCACGGCGAAACCCAGCCAGTACAAGCGTTCCTGGCCGCTCATTTCCGCCCCTTTCGCTTGTGCTTTAGGCCAGCGCCAGGCCGGCGGCCGATGTGCCAGGCGCCGCAATGGGCGCAGCGATACGGATGCGCGCCGCCGTATTTCCGACGGCTGGCGATCTTGCTGGCCAGGGCGCCGGAAGCGAACCGCTCCTTGCCCTCGCAGGCCGCCGCTCGGCCCTGTTCGGGATCCATGTCGGTCAGGGTTGGGTCAGGCTTCATGCCGCGCCCTCCCCGTCCCGCGCGCACAGGCTGCGCCAGGTCTCCTTGGCCAGGTCCGCCGCCGCCCAACTGGCCAACAGCGCGTCCAGCTCGGGGTCCAGTCGCCGGGCCGGCGGCGCGTCCGTCATGGCCGGCCGCTCGCCATGGGGCGTCGCCACTTGCTCGCGCCGCCTGGAAGCGAAGGCCTTGCGCGCCAGCACCAACTGGATCTCGGCCGTCAGGGCGTCCAGTTCGGCCGAAAACGCCGGATCGTCATCGCGGACGTCCTCGATCGCGCGCACGTGCTCGCGGATCGTCTTGCGCGATAGCCTGCTGACATTGGACAGCGCGTGCGACGACAAATCCGCCGCCGTTTGCGCCAGGTAGCAGCTCAGTTTCCGAGCCCGGATCAACGCCGCGCCGGCGCGCGTTTCGCCTCCGCCCGCGAAGCGGACGTGCGCCATCAACACACCCTCGTGGTCGGCGACCACGTGAGACACCACGGCCCAGCGCTCGCGCGCCAGGTCATAGTTCTCGGGCGTCAGCTTGCGATCAGTCCTCGACATGGCGTCACCCGTCGATGTCGCGGCGAAAGGGCCGCACGTTGGAGGGCTCGGGCGCCGGCGCGTCTGTCGCATCCAGGAGATCGCCGACCATGCTGGCCAGAAGGAGGACGGCGGGAGCCATTTCCCGGCGTCGCGCCACGGTGTCTTGGCGGGCCCAGGCTCGCGCGACGTCCGCGAAACCCTTGCACAGCCAGTCGTCGGCCTTCTTGCCCGTCGGCGTGATCCAATTCGCCGTGTCATGGGTGACAGGACGCAGGTCGGCCGGATCGGACGAGGGGTTATTCGCGGCCTGGACCATCTTTTGCGCCAGGCTGCGCCAGTGGATCCGCCAGCGGCGGCGGTCGAGGTCGGAGACGGTCACAGCGCGCCCCCTTCGCCTTCCCAGCGAGTCACCGCATCGTCGCCGAGCCCATCCTGGAGAAGCCCATGACCGACGAAACCTCGCTCGCGGTCCGCGTCGCGGCCCTGGAGGTCGCCCTGGTCCAGACGCTGGCCTTGATCGCCAACATGATCGGCAATGACCAGGGCGCGAGCGCGTTCGAGGCGGGCCGCGATATCGGAAATTGCCTGCTCCGCCCCTTCGGACCTGAGCCGACAGGCGATCTGGCGGAGGCTGTCGGCCACTTGGCGTTCCGGGTTCTGGACGCCGCGTCCGACCTGGACGCCCGCGAGCGGACGGGGCCAGGACCAGGCTAGATAGCCGGTCTGATTTCCAAAAAGGGCGTGAACCTGGGTCAAAACGCCCTCCCCTCGCCGAAGATCAGGTCGCCCCAGCTGCGCGAGCGGACCTCGCCGCTGTCCCAGGTGACGATCGGGCGCAGCTCGCTGGTCAGGCCGGTGACGCGGCCCACGCCCCAGGTCGGGTCGTAGACGGTCAGGGCGGCGTCGGGGGTTTCACGTGACCCGGCGCCTAGGCGCCAACCTTTCACGGTCAGGTCGCCGGTCACCACCAGATCACCGACAACCGTCAGGTCGCCCTTCATAGCGCCACCCCCTCGATCCGAGCGCGATATGGCCGGGCGGGTGGCGCATCCCAGTCCTGTAGATCGATATCGCCGCGCGTGAAGACGGCAATCTTCTGTCGCAGGCGGTCACTGGCCCGACGATGGTCAGGGTCGTCGTAGGGCAGGCAGACGCGCCGCACCTGCTCGTGGCTACAGCCTAGCGGCTTGCAAACATCGCGTGGCTTTAGGCCTCGCTCGAACATCCAGTGCGCGAACTTCGGGCGCGGCTGCGGGTCAGGGGTCAGATGGGTCATAGCGACGGTCCAAATTGCGTCGCTGACCGATCAAGGGGTGATTTGGTGGATTTGCCAACTCATTTAGTTGGTATATGCCAACTTCATAGTTGGCGTTGCACAGCGGATGTTGAAGGTACAAACCCAATCTCGGTCGTGGCCTTCTCCAGTCATGCTGGATCCAGAAGCCTATGAAATGCAGACGCGGCGCGAGTACGCAGCCGCCATTAAGAGCCTGCGTGAGGACGCCGGCCTCAACCAACAGGACATGGCCGATCGCCTGGGCTTCCAGAGCCACCAGGGCTATCAGGCGTATGAATATCTGAAGCGCCAGTTTAAGCGCGACGTCCTAGCTAGGCTGGCCGCCGCTCTTGGGGTTACAGTCGAGACGATCGAACTTCGCCGCGCTGAACTGGCTGAGCGCGAGACACCCCGCTCAGTGTCCATGCCAGGCCTCTCCGATCGATCAGCTCGACCTTTTGAGCTGCCGATGGATGGACGATCGTTCAACGAGTTCGAGTTGCCTGCGAGCGCGGGCGGCGCCGAGATCATCGACTTCTCGCGGTTCTTTGGGCCAGAATGGCGAGTGCTGGAGCTAGCTGGCGAGAGCATGATCCCCTACGCGGAGCCCGGCGGTTTCGTCACATACAACATCAAGCGCGCACCGCAGCGCCTTAAAGGCTGCGTCATCAAGATGAAGAACGGCCAATTCTACGTGAAACGGTACGATTTCATCCGCGACGGCCGCTTATTTGTGACCGAGCTTCATCCCGAGGAGCGCCAAATCAGCTTTGACCTGCGCGATGTCGAGGGCGTTTATCCTATTGGGCTGCGACTGGATTGAATTCGCACAGCCCCTTTCTCACTCCCGCGACAACCGCAGTAGATGTGAAGTCCTCGACGGATCGAGAATAATACCTCTTTCCAGCACGGCCGACCTCAACAGCTCCCGCGCTGAGTTGCTGCGCACCAACAGTCGTTGTCGACGCCTGCTCTGTGAGACTATCTCGCAGTTTGTTGATGGCCATGCTCTCATCCATCCAGGCGGTGGCGGAAGCCTTAAGCTTTAGCTCGGCGAGGCGCGTCGCGTTGCAAGCCGCGATTGTTCGGCCTGCATATTTGATCGCCAGCGCCCTCAACTCCTCAGCGGTCTGCGCCCTGCTTATATCCTGGAAATCTGCCTCGGGCACGCCGATCACTTCCTGCCCGCTGGCAAAAGCGGGAACCAAGATGGCGCAGGCCATGACGAACGTTGCAAGCCTCATAGCCGCAAGCTTCACCTAGCAACAGGCATTCCGGAACCAACCAAAAATGTTTCACGTGGAACATTTTTGGTTGGCATAGTTGACGATGCCACCAAATACCAACATCTTCCGTTGGCTTCGCGATTTCACGCGAAACAGCAACGGAAGGGGATAACGTGTCGGATGCCACCCCACACAGCGACGTGCTCAACAGCACCGCTCAGGGCCAACTCAAGTCGGTTGTCGAGCGCATCGAGCGCCTGGAGACCGAAAAGGCCGAGATCTCGGAACAGATCGGCAAGGTCTACAACGAAGCCAAAGGCAACGGCTTCGACGTCAAGGTGCTGAAGAAGGTCGTGCGCCTGCGCAAGCAGGACCGCGCCAAGCGCCAGGAAGAGGACGCGATCCTCGACCTCTACCTTTCCGCCATCGGGGAGGTCTGAGCCATGACCTCCAAGGTCAAGTTCTACGCCACCGACGAAGAGTTGGCGCTGATCGGCGAGATCGTCCACCGCGCCCAGTCCATGGTGGATGACCCCACTATGATCGACGAGTTGAGCCTGCGGATGGACCTGCTGGCCACGCACGCCAACGGCAACCCGCTGGACTTCCAGAAGCTGCTGGCAGCCCCGCCGCTCTCGTTCGCCCACGACATTTACGGGATCGCGGCCCACCTGGACCGCTCGACAGGCCAGCTCCGCGACCATTTCTCGCCGCGCTGCTCAGCGCCCGAACCGGCCGAGGTCTGAGCCATGACCTCCAAGCCCGTCGACCACATCACCATCACAATTGATCGCGCGGAAAACATCGCCAGCACGATCGAAGGCTTGATGGATGGCGCCATTGCCGACTTGAAAGCCAAACCCGGCCTACGCCCGCAGGATCTGGTTGCGTCCGCCTTCGCCGACATGGTTCGCCGCGCCCAGGACATCGCCGCCGCGCGGCTGCACAAGCTGGGCGCCGCGCCCGATCACGCCCGCTACGAAATCGGCCGGATCGCCGCCTTCTACGCGGGGCAGGCGATTTCCGAGGTTAACCCTCTGGGCCGCCAGTTGATCGCCCCCATCCTCATTCAGTCGCTGTTGGAAGGCACGAAGTCGCCCTGCCCCTGTGAGGAATGCGTCGCGCGCCGTAGCAGGGGGAGGACTGCACGGTGACCCAGCCCAAGTTCACCCTTCACGCCCAGCGCCCGCGCCGCCAGGTCCGCGCTGACAGCCCCCTGTTCACGATCGTCTATGGGCTAATCACCTACGGCGTCGTTCTCACCGCGCTCTATTTCATCTGCCGGTGCTTCCCGGCGTTCTGGCGGGTGATCATGCACGGGGCCGCGTCGTGAGCGCGCGGTTCGTGATCGCCCAGGGGAACGTGGCCGATCGGCCCTACGAGACCCTTTCCGCCCTGGCGCGCGGCTTGCTGGAGCTGCTGGACGCCGCCGGTCACGGCGAGCGGTCGTTCAAGCTGCGCGACTGCAACGCCGCCCGATCGTGCGAGCCCTCGGGTCCGTGCCTCTCGATCGGCGTCCTGGACCAGGGCGGCGACTTCCTCGAGGTCGGGTTCGCCTACGTCTTCATCAGTCCGCCCACGGCCGACATGCACGAGCGCCTGGGCGCCGCGCTGAACGAGGCCTCGGCGGGAACCCTCCGCCACCGCAAGTCGCAAAGGATCGCCGCATGAAGGATCCCGCTCGCGTCACCGACGCTTGGAAGCGCTCGCTCAAGATCGAGCGCGACCGCAACACCGCCAACGGCCAGCTGCTGGCCGGCGTTGAAACCCGCCCGATCCGCATCAGCCAGTTCGGCCTGGCGGTCGAGGTGATGGCCCTTCCGCCGGGATCGATCGAGCCCGCCTTTCTGTACGACGGCGACGGGCCGCTGCTGACCGCCCAGGGCCTGGCCATCTGGAACGCCCTGCTGGCCCTGGCCCGCGAGTTCGAGCTCGGTTCCGTCATGGCGCCGGGCGACCTGGTGGCGCTGGTGCTCGGCGAAACCGCCTTCCGCGTCGCGCGGGCGGCCCTGCCCGTCGAGGGCGGGAAGAAGGAGGCGGCTTGATCATGGGCAGCATCACCCCCGAAGAACGCGCTCACAGTGAGCGCGCAAGAGCGCGGGCAGCGATCGTCCTACAGCCCGGCGACAAGATCCGCGTCAGCCGTTGCGGCGGTCTGCGCTGCTACTACACGTTCGACCACTGGGACGGATATTGGGCCGCGTCCACGAGCGGTATCAACGATCTCTCGCCCCGCTGCATCGAGACGCTGAACGGTCGCCCCATCAGCTTTCTGGATCCGCCCCGTGACGGGACCATCGTCTGCCTGCTGGTCGACTACTCAGGCACCGATGCGGACCACCCGCTGAACGACACCGCCCGCCTAGCCTGGACGATCGGTCACAACAACTTCGCCAACGACGGCGAAGACAACTGGCAGTTCGCCGGCTGGTGCTGGTCGCATGATCACTACACGCAGGGACGCGGCGTCGTCGTCGCCTGGGCGCCTTGGGACGTGGCCAAGATCAGCGGGGAGGCCTGAGCCATGGCCGACCAGATCAGCCAGTTCATCACCGCCAAGTTCGGCCCCGCGATCCGGCATGATGAACCACTTGAGTTCACCGTGGCCGAATTCCGAGAGGCTGCACGCCAAGTCGCCCTGGAAGGTGATCTTGAGCGCACGACCATGCGCGAGGCGCTTATTGCGATCCGAGACTTGTCGCCCCACGACGCCCTCACCTTGGCTCGTCGCATCGCGCGACAGGCGCTGGCTGTGGCCGCTGCGCCATGACCCCGCCCCTTTCCCTCCCCCAGGTCGCCGCCCAGGTCGGGCTTTCGGCTTCGCGCTTCCGCCACGTGTGGCGGGAATGGATCCGCGAGCGCTGCTTTCCCGCCCCGTTCACGCCGCCCGGCGCCCACCCCAAATGGAACGCCGAGGACGTCGAGGCCTGGCGGCGCAAGCGCGCTCGCGCCCTGGGCACGTCCGGCCGGCATGAAGCCGCCAACGACGTTCACCCGGCCGACCGCCTGCCGCTGAACCCCACCATCGTCATTCCCGCGCCGTCCCCGGCGCTGGATCATCAGCGCGCCACGATGCGCGCCCTCATGGCCAAAGGAGCCTGACACCATGACCGCTATGACCTTCGCGCTGGACAAGGCGCAATTCGATCGCCTGGCCGGCCCGCCCGTGGCCGATCAGGCGGCGATCCTGGTCAAGATCGGCCGCCGCGTGCCGGCGATCGGCGAGACGCTGCAGCTCAAGGCCGGCAAGAGCGCCCTGGTCGGTATGATCGTCGCCACCGCCGCGATCACCTTCACGCCGATCGCCTTGCGCCGCGTGCTGGACCTGAAGACCGGCGGCGACGTCGGCGAAAGCTTGGGCCGCCTGATCACCGCCGCCGAGCAAGGCGCGCCCCAGGCCGCCGAGCATCTGGAAAAGCTGGGCGCCCTGACCGGCTTTCCGGCTTGGTACGCGGCGTTCGCCTTTGCCCAGATCGCGCCCGACAAGGACGACACCCCGCTGGAGCTGACCCGCCGCCTGATCGCCATCGCGGGCATGAAGGCGCTGGATTGATGGACGGGCCTCTCTTCGACAGCATCGGCTTCGCGCGGGAACTGCGCGTGCGCCTGGTTGAACGGCCGACGCTTTCGCAACGCGAGGCGGCCGCCGAAGCGGGGGTCAGCAACGCAACCTTCAGTCGCGCCGCGCGGGGCGACGCCACGCTTAGTCATGAAAACTGGCTGAGGTTGAGGCGCTGGCTGGACACCAAATGGGAGGCCTGCGCCCACGCCGCGTAAGCGCCTTTCGCGCGATAGGCGAACGTGTTCGCCGCCGCTACAACTCATCAGGATAGTCACACCCAATGTGGGTTTGCGCGGCGGCGGATCAGCGCATATAGGCGGTTGACAACCTTAAAGCGATGCTCGTTTTTCGCGTTGGAGCTGAACACTCCACGCTAGGTTACGCAGGCATTTGCCCTGCCGGGTTTTAGTCCAGGGTCCTCCGGTGCATGTCCAAGGCGAAAGCCTAAAGACCCGAGGGGCGCGACCTTAGCCGTGCTGTTCAGCCCTGGACGTTGCTCGATCTGAACAGTCGAGAGGCGCCCCGAATGAACGCTAAGGAGACCTTGATGACTATTGTCGACGCCGCGACCTTGCGGCTTCCCGCATCCCTGATCGCCACGCGTGACGCCCTGGGCGGGCTCGCGGCCCTGCTGCACTCGGCCGATCCCGCCGCCTGGGCCAGCCTCGCGCGGCCCGCCGCGCCCCAGCTGGCGGCTCTGGTTTGGGCGATCAGCGGCAAACTTGACCAGGGCTTGATCGAGGCGGGCTTGACGCCGCCGGATTGACGAACCCGACGGAGCGGCGCCAGCCTCGCCGCTCCCAGGCCCTTCTGGAAGGAGAGAGGCCCATGGCGAAGAAAGCCAAACCCCAGCGCGCCCAGCGCAAGCACGGCCGCCTGCCCGCCGGCTATACGCCGCGCCCGCGACCGGACGGCTCGATCCGGCCGCGGTGGATCCCGCAGCCCAAGCAGCGCGAGCTGGGCTGGAAAGGCGTGAACCTGGTCGACGAGACTGGCGCGTACCTTTCCCATCCGCTGGCCTTGGCCAAGGCCGAGGCGATCAACGAAGCCTTCAAGGCCTGGATCAACGGGGCCATGGTTCCAGCCGAGTTCGCCGCCTTCGCGCCGGTCGGATCCGTGGCGCACGCCGCGCCCGCCGCCGTCGCCGCTGATATGCAGATTGGCTATTTCGTCGACCAATGGCTTGAGAGCCGCGAGTTCCTGGCCAAGGCCAGCGGCACGCGGCGCGACTACAAGAACAAGCTGAACCGTCTCGTCGACGCGGTATGCGGCTATTCCGAACTGCCGGCGATCGACGACGCCGAAGGGCGCGCCAGGTACAAGGCCGCCGTCGAAACCGCGCGGGCCTGGTCGATCATGACCTTGGCGCCCAGCCAGGAGCCGGGCGGCGAGCTGTTTGACCCTCTGTACGAGGCCTATTGGGCGCTGCATCGCCATGCTGGCGTCAACATGGCGTCGGGCGTCCTGGCCGTGGCTAGCGTCTGGTTGAACTGGATCCACGCCCGCAAGCGGCGCGAGGTCGTCAATTGGGCCAAGACCGTATCGCGCGAAACCCCGCCCGGTCGGATCCGGCCGGGCACGGTCGAGGAGATCCGCGCCTTGGTTCGCCTGGGCGACGCGCATGGCTTCGAAGACGTGGTAGACGCGGCGGTGCTGTCGCTGGACCTGTCATGGTCGCAAATCGACGTGCTGCTGTTGACCGACGGTCGCGTGGTTGACTACCGCGCCCAGGCCTTCGGCGACGACGGGCGCGCCAAGACGGGCCGCGTCGGCGGCACGCCCATGACTTTCCTGGGCCGCCAGCGCGTCGACCTGATCCGGGAGCGTTGGAAGGGCGAGAAGGTTCAGAGCCTCGACACCACCAATCGCCGTCTGATCCAGGTCAAGCGCGACAAGTTCTCGACCAACCGAGGGATCGAGGCCGATAGCGATCGGCTGCGCAAGCGCTGGGCAGAGCTGCGCGCCCTGGCCGCCAAGGAAGTTCCCAGCATCGCCACCCTGCAATTCGCCGACCTGCGCGATACGGCGATCACCTGGCAGCGCAACGCCAAGCTCTCGACCGACGAGATGGCCAGCCGCACCTTGCAGAGCCGGCAGAACATTCAGAACCTGCACGACAAGCACTATGGCGAAATCGGCGAAGCCATCGCCGACGCCGGCCGCGACCAGCTGGAGCGGTGGATGATGGCCGAGGGGATCAAGCTGTGACGCCTAAGGAACTTGAAGAGGCCACATGGGCATGGGAGGACGAAGCTGGCGAAGCCGCCGCCGGCTACGGGATGTCGATGGAGCAACGGCGACAATTGGTGTGCGCTACCGACGTCGACGCGATGATGTATTTCACGCCCAATGCTCAGGGCATCCGTGACTACAACAGCTTCATGGGGCGGCCGATCATCGACCTTCATACGGCGTCCGAGATCACCATTCTAAGCAAGCGGCACCTTGATCAGCTGCAAGCTGACCAGGCCACCTTTCTGGCAAAAATGGACCGCCTACGCGAGAGCGCTCTGTACAGCGGGAAGCGGCAACGCTAAGAGCCACCCAATCAAACTCTCACGAAAGCCGAGGCCTTAGAGAAATCAGTGAGAGTTTGACAGCATATTCCGGCAATGTTCCGCAAATTTCAGCATGACGCAATTTCGCAAGTGATTGATTTTTCTACTGCCAATATACTGCCGAATTACTCTTAATCAGCGGGTCCAAGGTTCGAATCCTTGTACACCCACCATTCTCCGCTTTTTTCAATGATCTAGCGATCAGCCCTCCGGGGCTCCGGTCGTGGCGGGCGCGCGTGAAAACGCGCTAGAACGGCGGGACACGTCGGCTCCGAACGCGCGCGAGATGGTTCGGATACGGAGCTTTCGCCCGGGCCGTCGCGCCGAGTCCCACGAGCCAGAGCGCCCAGGCGGGGACTTGTGGGCGTCGCGTGGTCGTCAGTATACGCGATCCCTCAACCACATGGATCCGCGATGACCGCGCGACTGGAAGCCGACATCCTTCAGGTTCTGCGCGCGGCGATGGCGTTGGTTTCAGCCGATGGCCTGAGCGCCCTGACCTTGCGCCCCCTGGCGGAACGGCTGGGCACGACGGTCTCGATCCTGTCCTACAAATTTGGCCGCAAGGACGATCTGGTCGCCGCGATCATCGACGCGGCGCGCGAAGAGGACAGCGCCTTTCTGGATCTCTGGCTCGCGCGGATACGCGCCGTGAGGTCAATGACCCCCGCGATCATGGCGGAGTTCGCCGACTCGATCCTGGACGACATGGCGCGCGGACACGCCATTCGCGGCCAATTCTACTGCGAGCTGCTGCAGGGCGCGGCGTCGCGCCCGGAAATCGCGGCGCCGCTCAGCCTTTGGCGCGCCCAGCGTCTGGCGTTCTGGCGCGCGGCGACCGAGCGCCTTGAGCGTCCCGACCTGGCCGAAACCCTTCATGCCTACAGCGCCGACGAGGTTGTCCATGGCCTCGCCCTCGGCGACCAGGCGGCCTATCGCTGGCTTCGACGCCTGGGCCTGAAGCGGCTTTGCGGCGACCTGGTCGCCGCCGAGGGCGACACCGACGGCGAACTGTTCACCGTCTTCCACGCGGCCCTGGGCGATCTGCTGATGACGCCGGACGGGCGCTATCAAGCCGCACCGATGAGCGAATGGCAGGCTCGGATCGCCGGGCACATCTCGGCGCTGATCATCGCCGAGGGCGCCGACGCGGTGACCCACCGGGCCGTCGCCAAGCGCGCTGGCGTCGCCAGCTCGACCCTGGCCTATCACTTCCCGCGCCAGGATGACCTGCTGCGATCGGGCCTCGACGACGTCATCATCAGACTTCAGGGCCATGTGGACCGCCCAGCCTCTCCAGGCTCGACGTCCGAGCCCAACCGCAGCCGCGAAGAGATCGCCCGCGCGACCTTCGCCGTCGCCCTGGCCGCCACGCGGAACGCCAGCCTCAAGGGCATCGCCGCCGACATGCGCCGACGGCGCGGCGAGAACCTTTATGTCTATCTGAAGCGCGAGGGCGGCGGCGCCACACCCTTCGACCTGCTGAGCGCCCAGGTGATGTCGATCACCAGCATCGGGCAACTGATGCTCACAGCGGGCGAGGTCGGCGGCGCCGGAGCGGACTTCGAACTGATCGGCCGGATGCGGACGACCGCCCTGGCGGCAGGTCCGAAACCTCCGCGCGAATATCGCACAACTGTATAATCCGCACCAAGAATGCCCTCAGGGGGCGGCCGACGCTTTTCGCACAACTGTCGCAAGCGCGTCATGGACGGGTGCTAATCGCCCCAACCATTCAATGGTTCGGGGACGCACCGCAATGATTTCGACGCACAACCTTCGTTTCGGGCTTTCCTTGCTGGCGAGCACCAGCCTCGCGCCGTTCGCACAAGCGTATGCCGAGGCCGCGCCAGCCGCGCCGACGCAGGGCGTCGAGCTGGAGGCCGTCGTGGTCACCGCCCAGCGGCGCAGCGAGAACCTGCAGCAGGTGCCGGTCGCCATAACCTCGGTCAGCGGCAAGGCGCTGGAGGCGTCCAACTTCCAGGCGGTCACCGACCTTCAGTACGTGGTCCCGGGGGTGCAGTTCGATCCAACCAATGGCGCGGCCTTCCAGATCCGCGGCGTGGGCAGCACCTCGTTCGACTTCTCGAACGAAAAGTCCGTCAGCCTGGTCGTCGACGACGTGGTCATGGACGGTCAGCGCGACAACGGCATGACCGGCCTTTCGGACATCCAGCAGGTCGATGTGCTGATGGGTCCGCAGGGCACGCTGTTCGGCAAGAACGCCACCTCGGGCGTGATCTCGATCGCCACGGCCAAGCCAGTCTTGAGCCAGTGGGCCGTCAAGGCCAGCGCCAGCTATGGCGAGCGCGAGGACCGCAACGCCAACCTGATCGTCAACGCGCCCTTGGGCGACAAGTTCGCCCTGCGGGTCGCGGCCTTCACCCAAGGCCAGGAAGGTCGCGGGCGCTATACGACGCTCAATCAGAACCTGAACACCTTCAAGGAGCATGGCTACCGGGCCAAGCTGCTGTTCAAGCCGTTCGACGGCCTGGAGGCGATCTACACTCACGACGACGAGTATCACTGGGACAACAGCATCCGCACCGCCGTCGCGGCCGCCTCCCCGGCCGTCAACGCGCTGCAGATCGCCAATGGCGTGACCCAAGGTCCGGAGAACGGCGACGACGCCGACTCGTCGATGGGCATGATCCGCACGAAGACCCAAGGGGACTCGCTGCGGGTCCAGTATCAGGTCGGGCGCGACACCCTGACCTCGATCACCGCCTATCGTAAGACGACCTACGACAACGACACCCCGGCCGACCTCGTGCCGGCGACCCAGTTCGCCTACATCCCCTATAACAGCGGCCGGCTGAACACCTCCAAGGTCAGCCAAGAGCTGCGCTGGGCCTCGCCGACCGGCGGCTTCGTCGAATATCTGGCCGGGCTGTTCTACAATCGGCTGCTGGCCGAACAGACCCAGCTGCAATGGGCCACCCTGGGCGCGCCGATCGTCTCGCCGACCGGCGTCAAGCTGACCAACTTCTACGCCCTGACCGGCGCGATCGGCGCGGCTGGCAACGCCTCGCTGTTCAAGGCCCAGAACACCACGGGCGCCGTCTTCGGACAGCTCAAGTTCAATCTGACGCCCAAGGCCAGCCTGGCGATCAGCGGCCGCTACACCAGCGACCACAACGGCCAGTCGCTGAACTACGTGTGGATCGATCCGCGCCCGATCACCGGGGTCAACGCGACCTTCACCGCGACCAGCGCCCAGCCCTATCAGAACCGCGGCCGGGTCAAGGACCACAATTTCTCGTACCGGATCGCGGGCCAGTATCAGCTTTCCGACCACGCCATGGCCTATGCGACCTACTCCACCGGCTACAAGCCCGGCGGCGTGGCCTTCGTCGGCAACAAGTACGCGCCGTTCGCCGACGAGACCGTCAAGAGCCTGGAAGCGGGCGTCAAATCCGAGCTGTTCGATCGCCGCGTGCGCCTGAACGTCGACGTCTTCAACTCCGAGTTCACCGACTTCCAGGCGACGATCCTGACCAACATCCCGGGCAACGTCCTGCAGCAGCTGGTGATCGGCAACGCCGGCGGCCTGAAGAGCTCGGGCGCGGAAGCCAATGTCGCCTGGCGGGTCAACGAGGCGCTCAGCCTGACCGGCGCGGTGACCTATGCCGACGCCCACTTCACCGACTATGTCTACAACGCCACCACCAACTACACCGGCACGCGCCTGACCAACGCGCCGCGCCTGTCCGCCCATCTGGGCGCCGAGTACGAACGCACCGTCGGGACGATGCGCGTCAGGGCCAATCTCGACTACGCCTATCGCAGCAAGAGCTGGACCGTGGTCGGCCAGCCCGCCTATTCGGAGGTCCCGGCCTACGGCCTGGCCAACGGGCGGATCAGCCTGTCGCCGGAGAACAGCCAGATCGAGTTCGGCCTCTACGGCCGCAATCTGTTCAACAAGTACTACTCGACCGGCTACCAGCAGTACGGCGCGCTGGGCCTGCTGCACTACACGGCCCGAGACGCCTACCGGACCGTCGGCGTGTTCGCCAAGTACGCCTACTAGATCCCCTCGACTTCAGACCGCCCGGAGCGATCCGGGCGGCCTTTTTCTTTTCCGAAGGTTCCCCATGCCCCGCTTCTCCGCGCGCCTCTGCGCCGCGCTCCTCGCCACCGCCACGCCGGTGATGGCCCAGGAGAGCCCCGCCCTTTCGCCCGATCTCAAGCTGAACGAGATCCAGGTGCTGGGCACCCACAACAGCTACGCCATGCCGGTCGACAAGCGGCTGCTGGCCATCGTCGATCCGATCCTTGGCCGCATGATGAGCGACATCGGGACCCGTATGCCGGCTTCGATGGCGGCGCTGTTCAAGGAAGAGCACCCCAACGACGTCAAGATGAGTGAAGGGCTCAGCTATGAGCATCCGGACCTGAAGACACAGCTCGACGAGGGGATGCGCAGCCTGGAGATCGACGTCAATCCCGATCCCAAGGGCGGCAACTTCCTCGACCCCGCCGGCTATCGCGTGCTGCGCGAGAAGGGCGTGACCGATCTGCTGCCCTTCGACAAGACGGGCCTGGACGCGCCCGGCTACAAGGTGCTGCACATGCCGGACATCGACTTCCGCAGCCACTGTCCGACGTTCAAGCTGTGCCTGACCCAGGTGCGCGAATGGTCCGACGCCCACCCCGGCCACATTCCTCTGTTCCTGGTGGTCGAGGCCAAGGTCTCGGACATTCCGATCTTCCCCAACCCGACCCACACGGTGCCGTTCACCCCAGCGCTGTTCGACGACCTGGACCAGGAGATCGTCTCGGTGTTGGGACGCGAGCGCCTGATCACGCCAGACGACGTGCGCGGCGCGCACGCGACGCTGAACGAAGCGATCCGGGCCGGCGCCTGGCCGACGCTGAAATCGGCGCGCGGCAAGATCGTGATCCTGATGATCACCGCCACCGGCGAAGCCGCCACGCGAGGCTATCTGGAAGGCCACCCGTCGCTGAAGGGGCGCATGGCGTTCGTGCGCGCCGAGCCCGGCCAGGACCACGCCGCCTTCCTGATGTTCGACAACGCCCTGGTGCGCGCCGACGACATCAAGACCTACGTCCGCCAGGGCTATATCGTGCGCACGCGCTCGGACATCGAGACCTACGAAGCCAAGATCAACGACATGACCCGCGCCAACGCCGCCTTCGCCAGCGGCGCCCAGGTGGTGTCGACCGACTTCGAACATCCGGGCAACGCCTATGGCACGCCGTATGTGGTGAAACTGCCGGGCGGCGGCGTCGCGCGGCGCAATCCCGTGCTGGGCGCGCGATAGCCCCGCAACCAGCGGCTTCAAGCCCAAGCCCGGCGTCGGATCGCGACGTCGGGCTTTTGGCGTTCTTCGGCGTCCCGGAACCTTGGCCACGCGCCTTTCCGCCGCGAGTCCGACACTTTCCCCTATCGAAGCGGAGCCATATCGAGGCTAGATCATTTCAGCACTGAAAACCGGCGCACATGTTCGACTCTTACGGCTCGCTGGCTGTCCTCCGACGACAGCGACCCTGGGTTGGCGAGTCGCCGTCCCGAACGAACACGCCGCGCGCGTCGCGGCCGGACCGAAGGCTGATGATGATCGACTCCACGCCCCCCGCCTCGCGCACCTCGCCGCGCCGCCGGACGCGGATTATCGGCGGTGTCATCGCCGTCGCCGTCCTGGCCGGCGTCGGCGGTCTGTCCTGGGTTCTGCTGCATAACGCCAAGGATAGCGGCGGCCCGGGAGGCCCGGGCGGCTTCGGCGGCGGTCGTCGCGGCGGTCCGCCGAGCACGGTGGCGGTGGCCGCCGCGACCAGCACGGACCTGCCCATCATCATCGACGCCTTGGGCGCGGTGAAGCCGGCCGCGACCGTCACGGTGCGTCCGCAGGTCTCCGGCGTGATCACCGAGGTGCTGTTCCGCGAAGGCCAGATCGTCAAGCGCGGCCAGCCCTTGGCGCAGATCGATCCCCGCCCGTTCAAGATGGCCCTGCTGCAGGCGCAGGGGAACCTGACTCGGGACGAGGCCCAGCTGGCCAGCGCCAAACTGACTCTGTCGCGCTACCAGACCCTGCTGAGCCAGGACTCGATCGCCCGCCAGGAGGTCGACACCCAGGCCGCGACGGTCAAGCAATTGGAAGGCGTGGTCATGACCGATCGCGCCGCCGTCGGCACGGCCCAGATCAATCTCGGCTACACCCGCATCGTCGCCCCGGTCGCCGGTCGCGTGGGCCTGCGGGTCACCGATGTCGGCAACTATATCGGCGCGGGTGACACGAACGGCGTGGCGGTCGTCACCACCCTCTCGCCGATCGATGTGGAGTTCACGGTCCCGCAGGACGACGTGCCGCGCATCGCCGCCCGCCAGGGCCGCGCCAACGTGCCGGTGGCCGCGCTCGACCGCACCCGCACCCAGACCCTGGACACCGGCGCCTTCTCGACCCTGGACAACGTGGTCGACGCCGGCACCGGCACGGTCAAGGCCAAGGCCCGCTTCCCGAACGCCAGCGGCGCCCTGTTCCCGAGCCAATTCGTCAATGTCCGCATGACGCTGGATACCATCAAGGGTGCGATCGTCGTGCCGGCCACGGCCGTGCGCCAGAGCGCGAACGGTCCCTTCGTGTGGCTGCTGAACGACGACCACACCGTCTCCAAGACCCCGGTTAAGACCGGCCAGGCCACCGGCGTTCAGGTGCAGATCACCGACGGCCTGAAGGTCGGCGACAAGGTCATCACCGAGGGCGGCGACCGCCTGCGCGATGGAAGCCGCGTCCAACTGCCAGGCGACAAGCCCCAAGGTCCCGGCCAGTGGGGCGGCAAGGGCGGCGGCAAGGGCGGGCACCGCCAGCACGGCCAAGGCCACGGTCAGGGCGCTCAGGGACAGGGCGGTCAGGGACAGGGCGGTCAGGGACAGGCCGACGGCCAAGGCCAGGGCGGCGGTGAGAACCGTCGCCACCGCCAGCCGCAGCCCCAGGGCTAAGCGGACCCCGCAGCGATGAACCCCTCGCGCCCCTTTATCGAGCGGCCGGTCGCCACGGCCCTGTTCATGGTCGCCATCGTCCTGGCGGGCCTGGTCGGCTTCCGGCTGCTGCCGCTGTCGGCCCTGCCGCAGGTCGACTACCCCACGATCCAGGTCCAGACCCTCTATCCGGGCGCCAGCCCCGAGGTGATGAGCCAGACCGTCACCGCCCCGCTGGAGCGCCAGCTGGGCGAGATGGCGGGCCTGGCCCGAATGAGCTCGGTCAGCACGGCCGGCGCGTCGGTGATCACGCTGCAGTTCAATCTCGGCGAGTCTCTGGACGTCGCCGAACAGGAGGTGCAGGCCGCCATCAACGCCAGCGGCTCGCTGCTGCCCGCCGACCTGCCCGCGCCGCCAGTTTACGCCAAGGTCAATCCGGCCGACGCGCCGGTGCTGACCCTGGCGGTGACTTCGGACACCCTGCCGCTGACCGAGGTGCAGAACCTCGTGAACACCCGCCTGGCCCAGAAGATCAGCCAGGTCTCCGGCGTCGGTCTCGTCACCCTGTCGGGCGGCCAGCGACCGGCCATGCGGATCCAGGCCGACACCCAGGCCCTGTCCAGCTATGGGCTGGCCCTGTCCGACGTTCAGACGGCGATCAGCGCCGCCAACGCCAACAGCGCCAAGGGCAGCTTCGACGGCCCGACCCGCGCCTACACGATCAACGCCAACGACCAACTGCTCAGCGTCGACGACTACAAGAACCTGATCGTCACCTACAAGAACGGCGCTCCGGTGCGTCTTTCCGACGTGGCTCAGGTCATCTCCAGCGCCGAGAACACCCGCCTCGGCGCTTGGGCCGACAAGACGCCGGCTATCATCGTCAACGTCCAGCGCCAACCCGGCGCCAACGTCATCAAGACGGTGGACGCCATCAAGGCCAAGCTGCCCGAGCTTCAGGCCGGCCTGCCGGCCACGCTGGATGTTCGCGTGCTGGCCGACCGCACCACCGGCATCCGCGCGTCGGTCCATCACGTCGAGATGGAGCTGCTGCTGGCCGTGGCGCTGGTGGTGCTGGTGATCTTCTTCTTCCTGCACAGCCTGCGGGCCACGGTGATCGCCAGTCTGGCCGTGCCGATCTCGCTGATCGGCTCGTGCGGGGTGATGTACCTGCTGGGCTTCAGCCTCAACAACCTCAGCCTGATGGCCCTGACCATCGCCACGGGCTTCGTGGTCGACGACGCCATCGTGATGATCGAGAACATCACCCGCCACCTGGAGCGCGGCGAAAAGCCGATGGAGGCGGCGCTGAAGGGCGCCAAGGAGATCGGCTTCACGATCATCTCGCTGACCATCTCGCTGATCGCGGTGCTGATCCCGCTGCTGTTCATGGGCGACGTGGTCGGCCGGCTGTTCCGCGAGTTCGCCATCAGCCTGGCCATCACCATCCTGATCTCGGCCGTGGTCTCCCTGACCCTGACCCCGATGCTGTCGGCCCGCTGGCTGCGCTCGCATCCGGAGCAGGAGCCGAAGGGCGTCAGCAAGAAGGCGCTAGACCTCTTCGAGCGCGTCGAAGGCCGCTACGAGAAGGCCCTGGCCTGGGTGCTGGAGCATCAACGCGCCACCCTGCTGGTGGCGATCGCCACCCTGGCCCTGACGGCCCTGCTCTACATCGTCATCCCCAAGGGCCTGTTCCCGACCCAGGACACCGGGCAGTTGTTGGCCCGGACCGAGATGAGCCAGTCGGTCTCCTACGACCGCATGTCGGCCCTGCAGCAACAGGCGGCCGAGGCGATCCTGGACGATCCGGCGGTCGAGAGCGTCGCCTCGTTCATCGGCGTCGACGGCGCCAACAACGCCATGCTCCACACCGGCCAGATGCAGATCAACCTGAAAGCCGACCGCTCCGGCTCGCAGGAAAAGATCATGCAGCGGCTGCGTGATCGGGTCGCCCATGTGCCCGGCGTCACCCTGTACCTGCAGCCCACCCAGGACCTGACCATCGACGCCGAGACCGGCCCGACCCAGTACCGCGTCTCGCTGGAAGGCGCCGACACCCCGACCATCAAGGAATGGGCCGGCAAGCTCGTGGCCCAGCTGAACAAGGTCAAGGCCGTCCGCAACGTCTATTCGGACGCGTCGGCCACCGGCCAGGCCGCGTATGTCGACATCGACCGCGACTCCGCGGCACGGCTGTCGATCACCGCCTCCGACGTCGACGACGCCCTGTACAGCGCGTTCGGCCAGCGGATCGTCTCGACCATCTTCACCGAGACCAACCAGTACCGCGTGATCCTGGAGGCCAAGCCCGGCGTCCTGACCGATCCGAGCAACCTGGGCGATCTGCACCTGAAGACCGGGAGCGGCCAGCCCGCGCCGCTGAACGCCTTCTCGACCATCAGCACGCGCCAAGCGCCGTTGCAGGTGACCCACGTCGCCCAGTTCCCCGCCACCACGATCGGCTTCGACACCGCGCCGGGGGTCTCGCTGGGTCACGCGGTCAGCGAGATCCGCAAGGCGATGAAGGACATCAAGATGCCCGCGTCGGTGACCCACACCTTCCTAGGCGCCGCGGGAGCCTACGAGAACTCGCTGTCCAACCAGCTGTGGCTGATCCTGGCGGCGGTGGTCTGCGTCTATATCGTGCTGGGCGTGCTCTATGAGAGCTATGTCCACCCGCTGACCATCCTGTCGACCCTGCCCTCGGCCGGCGTCGGCGCCCTGCTGTTCCTGTGGATCACGGGCGCGGGCCTGGGCGTGATCGGGATCATCGGCATCATCCTGCTGATCGGCATCGTCAAGAAGAACGCGATCATGATGATCGACTTCGCCATCGACGCCGAGCGCAACGAGGGCAAGTCGCCGCGCGAGGCGATCTTCCAGGCCGCCGTCCTGCGGTTCCGTCCGATCCTGATGACCACCCTGGCGGCCCTGTTCGCGGCCATCCCGCTGATGCTGGGCTTTGGCGAAGGCGCGGAACTGCGTCGTCCGCTGGGCGTGGCCATCTTCGGCGGCCTGATGGTCAGCCAGCTTCTGACCATCTTCACGACCCCGGTCGTCTATCTGGCCTTCGACAGCCTGCTGCCCAGCGGTCGCAAGGGCCGCGCGGAAGAGCGGTCGCTGGATGGCGAACCCGAGCCGATCCCGGGGGCGCCGTCGTGAACCTGTCGTCGCCGTTCATCCGCCGCCCCGTCGCGACGGTCCTGCTGACCATCGGCGTGGCGATGGCCGGCATCGCGGCCTTCTTCGTGCTGCCCGTCGCGCCCCTGCCGCAGGTGGATTTTCCGACCATCTCGGTGCAGGCCAACCTGTCCGGCGCCAGCCCGCAGACCATGGCGTCCAGCGTGGCCACGCCGCTGGAGCGCCGCCTGGGGGTGATCTCGGGCGTCAACGAGATGACCTCGCAGAGCTCCACGGGCCGGGCGCAGATCACCCTGCAGTTCGACCTGAACCGCAAGATCGATGGCGCGGCGCGCGAGGTTCAGGCCGCGATCAACGCCGCGCGCGTCGATCTGCCGGCGACGCTGCGCAGCAACCCGACCTATCGCAAGATGAACCCGTCGGACGCGCCGGTGATCATCCTGGCCCTGACGTCCGACACCAAGACGCCGGGCCAGATCTACGACGCGGTGTCCAACATCGTCGCCCAGCGCCTGTCCCAGGTGACCGGCGTCGGCGACGTCGAGATCGGCGGCGGCTCCTTGCCGGCGGTGCGGATCTCGGCCAACCCGTTCCTGCTGAACCAATACGGCGTCAGCATGGAAGACATCCGAGCGGCCATTCAGTCCGCCAACGCCAATCGCCCCAAGGGCGCGATCGAGGGCGGCGGCCAGCGCTACCAAGTCTACACCACCGGCGCGGGCCGCAAGGCCGCCGACTATGCCGGCCTGATCGTCGCCTGGCGCAACGGCGCGGGAATCCGGCTGTCGGACGTCGCCGATGTCACCGACAGCGTCGCCGACACCCGCACGCTGGGCCTCTTCAACGGCAAACCGGCCATCATCGTCCTGCTGACCGCCCAACCCGGCGCCAACGTCATCCAGACGGTCGACAGCGTCAAAGCCGTGCTGCCCGAGCTGCGCGCCCAGCTGCCCAGCGACATCACCGTGTCCCTGGCCAGCGACCGCACCAACTCGATCCGCGCCTCGCTGCGCGAGATCGAGGTGACGCTGCTGATCTCGATCATCCTGGTGATCGTGGTGGTCAGCGCCTTCCTGCGCAGCGCCCGGGCGACCTTCATCCCGGCGGCGGCGACCATCGTGTCGCTGCTGGGCACGTTCGGCGTGATGTACCTGCTGGGCTTCTCGCTGAACAATCTGAGCCTGATGGCCATCACGGTCGCCACCGGCTTCGTGGTCGACGACGCCATCGTCGTGCTCGAGAACACCGCGCGCCACATCGAGCGCGGGATGGACCGCTTCCAGGCCGCCATGCTGGGCGCGCGCGAGGTCGGCTTCACGGTGCTCTCGATCAGCATCTCGCTGGTCGCGGTGTTCATTCCCCTGCTGTTCATGGGCGGCCAGGTAGGCCGCCTGTTCCGCGAGTTCGCCGTCACCCTGTCGGCGGCCGTGCTGATCTCGCTGGTCATCTCGCTGACCACGACGCCGATGATGTGCGCCTATCTGCTGCGGCCGGAGAAGAAGGAGAAGGAGGGGCCCGTCGCCCGCGTCTTCGAGCGCCTGTTCGACCACGTGCACCGGGCCTACGAACATAGCCTCGACTGGGCCTTGGACGCCAAGCCGCTGGTTCTGTGCCTGTTGTTCGCCGTGATCGGCATGACGGCCTGGCTCTATATCGCCGTGCCCAAGGGCTTCTTCCCGCAGCAGGACACCGGCCAGCTCCAGGCCGGCCTGCGCGCCGACCAGTCCGTCTCGTCCCAGGCCATGCAGCAGAAGCTGCGTCAGGTCGTGAACATCATCCGCAAGGATCCCGCGGTCGAAACCGTGGTCGGCTTCACCGGCGGCGGCCGCGCCGGCGGCGGCTTCATGTTCGTCACGCTCAAGCCGATGGGCGAGCGCAAGGAGAAGGGTTCGGAGGTCATCGCCCGCCTGCGGCCAAAGCTGCAGCGCGTCACCGGCCTCAGCATCTTCCTCAACCCCGTCCAGGATCTGCGGATGGGCGGACGGCAAAGCAACTCGACCTATCAGTACACCCTGACCAGCGACTCCAGCGACTCCCTGAAAACCTGGGCGCCGAAGCTGGCGGAGGCGATGAAGGCCCACGACGATGTGCTCACCGACGTCGATTCCGACCAGGAAGAGAACGGGGTCGAGACCCTGGTCACGGTCGACCACGACAGCGCCTCGCGCGTGGGGATCACGCCCCGAGCGGTCGACAACGCGCTCTATGACGCCTTCGGCCAGCGACAAGTCGCGACCATCTATCAGGACGTCAACCAGTACGCCGTGATCCTGGAATGGAACCAGAAGTTCGCCCAGGGTCCCGAAGCCCTGAATGACGTTCGGGTGCCCACCAAGCCCACGACGACGACCACGACCAAGACCCGCAGCGTCAATCCGGCCCTGCGCGATCCGTCGACCGGCTCGGCCCTCAACACCTCCGCCGCCGCCATGACGCCGCTGCCCGCCATCGCCAGCGTCTCGCAGAACGCCACCCCGACCTCGGTCAACCACCAGAACGGCGAGCTGGCCACGACGGTCTCGTTCAACCTGGCGGAGGGCAAGACCCTGGCCGACGCGCGCGTCGCCATTCAGCAGGCCGAGGCCGAGATCGGGATGCCGACCAATGTCCGAGGCAGCTTCCAGGGCCAGGCCAAACAGGCGGGCGATCAGAATAATCAGCAACCCCTGCTGATTCTCGCGGCGATCGTGGCGATCTACATCGTGCTGGGCATTCTCTACGAAAGCTACATCCACCCGATCACGGTGCTGTCCACCCTGCCCGCCGCCGGTGTCGGCGCGGTCATCGCCCTGCTGATCTTCAAGATGGAGTTCTCGATCATCGCCCTGATCGGGGTCTTCCTGCTGCTGGGGATCGTCAAGAAGAACGCCATCATGATCATCGACTTCGCGCTGGACGCCCAGCGCAGCCGAGGCCTGACCGCTCAGGAGGCCGCCCGCGAGGCCAGCCTGCTGCGCTTCCGGCCCATCCTGATGACCACCCTGGCGGCTGCCCTGGGCGCCCTGCCTCTGGCGATTGGCTTTGGCGAAGGCGCCGAGCTGCGCCGCCCGCTGGGCGTGGCCATCATCGGCGGCCTGATCGCCAGCCAACTGCTGACCCTGATCACCACCCCGGTGGTCTATATCTATCTCGACCGACTGCGGGGGAAGAAGCGCCGCGACGAGCGCAACCTCTCCCACCATCCGCACGCGCCGGAGCCCGCCTGATGTCCCGTTCCTTCCGCCTCGCCGGCTCGGCCTCCCTGATCGTGCTCCTGGGCGCTTGCTCGATGACGCCGACCTACGAGACGCCGAAGCTCAAGGCCCCGGCCCCGGTCGCCTACAAGGCGCTGGAAGGCTGGAAGACGGCGGCGCCGTCCGATTACATCGACCGGGGCGACTGGTGGACCCTGCTGGGCGATCCGACCCTGAACGCCCTCGCCGAGCGGGTGAAGGTCGACAACCAGACCATCGCCAAGGCCGAGGCCGCCTATCGCCAAGCCCGCGCCCTGGTCAGCGAGCAGCGCGCCAGCCTGTTTCCGACGGTCAACCTGACCGGCTCGGGAAGCAAGTCGGGCGGCGGCGGCGCCAGGAACGGCTCCTTCACCGGCGGAACGACCGGCGCCGGGGGAACGACCGCGGGCGGAACGACGACCGGCGGCGGCGATCAGCGTTACCAGGTCGGCATCGGCGCCAGCTGGGAGCCCGACGTCTGGGGCCGGGTCCGCGCCACGGTCAACGGCGCGTCGGCCAGCGCGCAAGCTAGCGCCGCCGACCTCGCGGCCGCCCAGCTGTCGGCGCAGGGCGAGCTGGCCACGAACTATCTGGGGCTTCGCCGCGCCGACACCGAGATCGCTCTGGTGAAGGCCACGGTCGAGGGCTATCAGCGCGCGCTGACCATCACCCAGAACCGCTACAACGCCGCCATCGCTCCGAAGTCGGACGTGCTGCAGGCCCAGACCCAATTGGCCAACGCCCAGGCGACGCTGGAGGGCCTGGCCCAGACCCGCGCGACCTATGAGAACGCCATCGCCGTGCTGGTGGGCGAGCCGGCCAGCGGCTTCCACCTGGCGGCCGATCCGGCCTGGAAGCCGGTCGTGCCCGACATCCCGGTCGGCGTGCCCTCCACCCTGCTGGAGCGCCGTCCGGACGTCGCCGCCGCCGAGCGCCGCGTGGCCGCCGCCAACGCCCAGATCGGCGTGGCCCGCGCGGCCTTCTTCCCGACCTTCGACCTGACCGCCAATGGATCCTCGACCGGCAGCCGGCTGGGCGACCTCTTCCAGAGCTCGGCCAATACCTGGTCGCTGGGCCTGTCGGTCGCCCAGACCCTGTTCGACGCCGGCGCGCGCCGGGCGCGCGTGGCCGAGTCCCGAGCGGCCTACGACGCGGCCGCCGCCGACTACCGCCAGACGGCGCTCTCGGCGTTCTCGGACGTCGAGAACCAGCTGGCGGCGGCCCGCGCGCTGGAGCGGCAGTACGCCTTCCAGCTGACCGCCTCCCAGGCCGCCGACCAGACCGAACAGATGCTGCTGAACCAGTACCGCGCCGGCCAGGTGGCCTATACCGACGTGGTCGCGGCCCAGGCCACGGCCTTCGCCGCGCGCCGCACGCTGATCCAGACCGCCGTCGCGCGCCAGACCACGGCCGTGGCGCTGATCCAATCGCTGGGCGGCGGCTGGCGGCAGACCTAACGGCAAGCTGGACGTCGCCCGCGCCAGGCCCGAAGCTGGCGCGGCATGTCCATCGCCGCCGACCCCGAACTGATCGAAGCCCTACGCCAGACCGTGCGGGCGCTGTGTCGCGACTTCCCGCCGGCCTATTGGCGCGGCCTGGATCGCGAAAAGGCCTATCCGTCGGACTTCGTGGCCGCCATGACCCGTGCCGGTCTGCTGGGCGTCCTGATCCCCGAGGCCTATGGGGGCGGCGGCCTGGGCCTGACGGCGGCGGCGGCGATTCTCGAGGAGGTCCACGCCAGCGGCGGCAACGCCGCAGCCCTGCACGCCCAGATGTACACCATGGGCACGGTGCTGCGGCACGGTTCGACGGCGCAGAAGGAAACCTGGCTGCCGAAGATCGCCGATGGCTCGATCCGCCTTCAGGCCTTCGGCGTCACCGAGCCGACGGCCGGCACCGACACCACCTCGATCTCGACCTTCGCCCGACGCGAGGGCGACGCCTATGTCATCAATGGCCAGAAGGTCTGGACCAGCCGCGCCGAGCATTCGGACCTGATGGTCCTTCTGGCCCGCACCACGCCCAAGGACCAGGTCGCGCGCAAGGCCGACGGCCTCTCGGTGTTCCTGGTCGACATGCGCGAGGCCAGGGGCAAGGGCCTCACGATCAAGCCGATCGCCACCATGCTGAACCACGCCACCACCGAGGTGTTCTTCGACAACCTCGTGATCCCGGCCGACAGCCTGATCGGCGAGGAGGGCAAGGGCTTCCGCTACATCCTCGACGGCATGAACGCCGAACGGATCCTGATCGGCGCCGAGTGCCTGGGCGACGCGGCCTGGCTGATCGGCAAGGCGCGAGACTACGCCAACGGCCGCGTGGTCTTCGGCCGCCCGATCGGCCAGAACCAGGGCGTGCAGTTCCCGATCGCCCGCGCCTACGCCCAGACCCACGCCGCGCGGCTGACGATCTATGACGCCGCCGCGCGCTATGACGCCGGCCAGCCCTGCGGCGAGCAAGCCAATATCGGTAAGATGCTGGCCTCGGAAGCCTCGTGGGCCGCCGCCGACATGTGCCTGCAGACCCATGGCGGATTCGGCTTCGCCGAGGAGTACGACATCGAGCGCAAGTTCCGCGAAACGCGCCTCTATCAGGTGGCGCCGATCTCGACGAACCTGATCCTGGCCTATGTCGCCGAGCACGTGCTCGGCCTGCCTCGGTCCTACTGATGGACGGGGTGGGTCGCCAACGGCGGCGAACGGCGGTGCTGGCCGCCGGGGATCTGGCGCGCCTGGGCGCGGTGCTGGACCGTCCCCGCGTTCCGCTGGAGGTTCCGCCCGCCTGGCATTGGGCGTGTCTGGCCGAGCCCACGCGCCAGGCCGATCTGGGGTCCGACGGCCATCCCAGACGCGGTCTCTTCATGCCGCCTATCGCCGCGACGCGCCGGATGTTCGCGTCGGGCGAGATCACCTTTTCCGGCCCGCTGCGCGCGGGTCAGGAGACCGAACTGGTCGAGACGATCGCCAGCGTCGAGGAAAAGGCCGGCGCCAGCGGCCCCCTGACCTTCGTCACCGTGGACCGCGCGCTGAGCCAGTCCGGAGCCGTCCGCCTCAGCGAACGTCAGACGATCGTCTTCACCGACGCCCCGCCGGCGCCTCGGACTCCGGACGAAAGCGAGCCGCCGACCGCCGAGTGGAGCCGCGAGACCGCGACCGACCCCGTGCTGCTGTTCGCCTTCTCGGCCGCGACCTCGAACACCCATCGCATCCACTACGACCGCGCCTACGCCACCGCCGTGGAGGGCTATCCCGACCTGGTGGTCCATGGCCCGCTGATCGCCCTACTGCTGCTGGAAGCGATGCCCGCGCGGCCCGTCCGGCGGTTCTCCTTCCGGGCGCTGAAGCCGACCTATGTCGGCGAGACCGTCTTGGCCCGCGGACGCCAGGTCGACGGCGGCGCGGCGCTCTGGGCCGAGGTGCAAGGCGCCGTCGTGATGACGGCGCGGGCGGAATTTTAGAGCGTGACGCCGAAAGTGGGAACCGGTTTCGGCGCGAGTCACGCCCTAAGTGTTTGATTTATAGTCTCTTTATCGCGTCAAAACGATTCCGTTTTGACGCGCGAGGCTCTAGCCCCTACTCCTCCAGGGTCGACGTATCGAACCCATGGTACAGTGACAGGAACCGGAACGGGTGCCCCGGCACGTACTGGCTGAACATCACATTGTTGATGTCGCTGTTCGTGTCGAACAGACCGATCTTCACGTCCGGCGCGCGCAGCGCCACGTGATGACGCGCCAGGTTCAGAGCGACCTGATCGATCCAGCGCGTCACGGTCTCGCGCGACAGACGTTCGTCCAGATAGGCGCGCAGCCAGTTCAGGAAGGTCGCCGTCGCCGGGGTCGGCCGGGCCAACAACAGGTTGGCGGTGATGCGCGAGCCGGCCTGGGTGTTGGCCTCGTTCTCGTTCAAAACGAGATCGGCGTCGGCCCAGCGCTCCAGAAGGTCGGCGACGCCGCGTTGGAGCAAGAGGTCGATGTCGGACACGAACACCGGTCGCCGCAACAGGTCGAGCAGGCCGCCCAGACGCTGGAACCGCACCGACTGGTAGTGGGCGACCGGAATGGCCATTAGGCCCTTTGGCGGCGCCTCATAGCACCGCGTGGTCACGGCCGAGGCGTCGAAGTCATCGCCGGTGAAGACGATGCGCGGATCCTCGATCCGCACCGTCGCGGCGGCCTCGGCCAGCCGCTCGGCGCCGCCGATCACATGGATCACCACGAGGAAAGGCATGTCGCTGAACTTCAGCACCGACAGCGCCAGCCAGCGTGCATAGAGCTCGACATAGCGGGCGTCGGCGGCGGCGAAGAACACCACCCGCGCGTCCAGGGCGTCGGCGTGAGCCTTCAGACCCTCGGCGTCCAAGGTCTGGCCGTCGCCGGTCAGGAAGACCGCGGGCGCGTCGGTCGGCGGCGGCGGGGTCGGAGCGGCAAGGCCCGCGCCCGTCAGAGCCTCCAGCACGATGCGGTAATGGATCACCCAGCCTTCCCATTCGGGCGCCGGCGGCTCGACCTCCAGAGCCTCGGCTTCGGCCAGCAGAGCCTCGAACAGCGCCAGCCTTTCGGGTGACAGAGGCTCGCACAGGATCAGGCTGACGGCGTCGTGGTAGAACTTCAACCGGCCCAGGGCGTGCAGACCCGGATCCGGGTCGCGGGCGGCGGCCACCGTCTGGGCCAGCTCGGCGGCGATCGGCGAGGCCTCGGCCGCCTCGGCCTTCGGCGCCGCGTCGGCGGTCACGCCCTCCAGGAAGCCTCCCAAGAGCGACAGGGCCTCGTCGCGAGGCGGCAAGCCGCCCTCCCCGCCCAGGACCTCGAACCGCAGGGCGCCGCGCCAGCCGACCTGCAGTTCCCAGCGATCGGGACGCTGTCGCCATTCCGCCTCGTCCGGATAGGTCAGATGCTCGATCAGCGGCGTCTTGGGAGCCAGGACAAGGGTGTCGCCATGGTGATCCAGAATCCAGCCGTGATGGGCGTAGCCGCGATGCGGCCCTTCGATCTTCATCAATTCCAGGAAGCGCGAGGGCGCCGTCAGCCAGCCTGCCTCGGCCAGCAGCGGCAGGCGTCGCAACAGGGTCAAGGGCCGCGCCAGCAGCTGCGCCACGTGCGGGACGACGACATAGTCGAAGCGCCCCTCCCGCGCGACATGGTCCAGGATCGCGCGATAGGCGTCCGGATCCGAAAGGTCGCCGGGGAAGTCGGCGCCAGGCCCGCCCAGGACGGCGTCGCGCAGATCCTCGGGCCATCCCGGCGGACCGCCGCCGATCAGCAGGATGCGAAACTCCGGATCGCGGGCCCGGCGTTCATAGAGATGGCCGATCAGCCCCGACAGATCGTGCAGCGACGTCAGACGTCCGGACTGCTTCGGCCGCGCGGCGCGACGCTTGAACAGCACGTCCATCTGCAGAAGGCCGCCTTCCTGGACGTCCAGCAGCCGGTGGAAGTCGGTGACGTCGACGGGCGCGAAGCCGAGCGCGTCCATCTGCTGGAACACAAGCTCGGCGGGCGCGCCGCCCTCGTTGAAATTGACGACCGAGATCTCCAGCAGGATGTAGTCGGCTTGGCGCAGCACGGTCGCTCCGCCGCGCAAGACGTCCAGTTCGGCGCCCTGGGTGTCGATCTTGACGAAGTCGAAGCGGCGGCCGGCGAACAGGTCGTCCAGCCGGGCCTTCGGCACGGTCTTGCGGATCAAAACTTCGTCGCGGAAGTACTCGGTGGTCTCGCGATAGATCGACGCGCCGGTGGACTGGAGCCATTCCTTGGTCAGGTGAAGCTCGGCCTCGCCGTTCTCGTCGGAGGCGGCGACCATGTGCCGCTCGTAGGGCGTGCGGGCCAAGGCCTCCTCGCAGAACGGGTTTGGCTCCACCAGGGTCGGCAGGCAGTCCGGGAAGACCTGCAGGAAGTTGCGCGTGAAGCTGCCCAGGTGCGCCCCGACATCCAGCAGCGTGCGCGGAGCGTAGCCGTCGAACCTCAGGGCCTCCAGCCGCAGGCGGTTCACCGGTCGCCGCCTTCCCAGAGGCGGCCGTCGGCGGGCATGGCCTTGATCCGCTGCCGTAGCTCCAGCTCGCGGCGGTACAGGCCGTGCAGGTCGGGCTCGGCCTGACTCTCGCGGTCGTCCCTGTCCAGGCTGACGCCAATGTCCAGATAGGTCGCCAGATTGGCCAGGTTGGGTCGCGGTCGAGCGCCCGCCTGATGCTCGGCGATCATTTCGCCATACAGGTCTTCCAGCTTGTCGGCCAACAGGTCCATGTCGAACAGCACGCAGCTGTCGCGGTTGGCTTGCAGCGTCGCCCGCAGGGCCTTGGCGCGCTGGCGATCGGCGCCGATCTCGACGGCCTTTTCGACATAGGCCCGCGCGCTGTCCACCACCAGTTCGGGCAGGCCCGCGCTGCGCACCAGGCTGCCGCAGACCCGCGAGGCGAAGCACCGCCCCGACCAGGTCAGCACCGGCACGGCCATCCACAGCGCGTCGGACGCTGTCGTGTGGGCGCCGTAGGGCGTGGTGTCCAGGAACAGGTCCGCCAGCGCATAGCGCGCCAGGTGATAGGCGTTCTGAAGCTTCTGGGCGAACACCAGCCGCGTGCGGTCGACGCCCCGCGCCTCGGCCGCGTCGCGCAGGCGCGCGTTGGTCTCGGGATTGCTGTCGAGAAGCCACAACACGCTGCCCGGCGTGCGCTTGAGGATCTCCATCCAGCGATCGAAGACGTAGGGGGTGATCTTCTGCGTGCCGTTGAAGCAGCAGAACACGAAACCGTCCTCGGGCAGGCCCGCCTCGGCGCGGGTCGGAACGGTCTCGTCGACCTTCCGGCGGCGGTCGTTGGGCTGATAGCAGGGAATGCGCCGCACGGCCTCGGAGTAGTAGAGCTCCATCTCCGGCGGAATGATCCAGGGATCGGCGATGATGTAGTGATGATAATCGCTGCCCATGGTGCCGGGATAGCCCAGCCAGTTGACCAGGATCGGCGCGGGACGGCGGGCGAAGACGGCGGTGCGGGCGTCGCGCGTGTGGCCGTTGACGTCGACCAGGATGTCGATGCCGTCATCGACGATGCGCTGGACCGCTTCATCATCCGACATCGGACGAATGTCGATAAAGTGCTCGACCGCGGCGCGGATGCGGGTGTTCAGGCCGTCGCTGGACTCGGGTCCGCAGTAATAGGCGAAGACCTCGATCTTCTCGCGATCATGCACCTCGAACAGCTCGGCCATCAGGTAGCCGACGGCGTGGTCGCGAAGGTCGGAAGAGATGTAGCCGATGCGCGGACGACGGCCCGTCAGGTCGATCGGCGCGTCGCGACGATCCTGACGGACCTGGTCGGGCGTGACCTTGGCTTCGCGCTCGATGAAGGCGTTGGCCGCGCCCAGTTGCAGCAACGGATCGTCGGAATAGGCCGCGACGGACAGCGGATTGACGCCCAGCAGCAGCGTCTTGCGATCGACGCGATCGTTGGGCGCTAGCGCCGGCCATTTGCACTGCGCCAAGCGGTTGGCGACCAGCTGGCCGATGACGTCCATCTGACGCGGATCGAGGTCGGCGGCGCGTTGCAGCGCCAGCTCGGCGCGAGCCGTCTGATGCATGTCGCCCAGCACCCGGGCGATCTGCTTCAGGCAGGTGAAGGCATAGCCGACCGAGACCCCGCTCATCACGCCTGGACGATTGGCTCCGGCCTCCCAGGTGGCGATCGCCATCTCCTGCAGGCCCGCCCGCTCCTGCAAGCCGCCCAGATTGATGTAGGCGGGCAGGAAATCGCCGTTCTGGGCGATGGCCGCTTCCAATGAGGCCGCCGCGCCGGCGTTGTCGCCCAGCGCCGACTGCAGAACAGCCCGGTTGAAGTGCGCCACGCAGAGCTGCGGATGCTCGGGATTGAAGCGGATCCAGATCTTATAGGCCTGGTCGGCCAGGGCGGGCTGTCCGAGATCTCCCAAACGAACGGCGATCAGGATCGCGTCGCCGAGCGAGGCGCCGTCGGCGGTCAGTGTACTGAGGAGGTTCAGCGTGTCGACGTCGGCCATAGTCTTCCCGAAACCGATGAGCGGAAAACACGTGATGGGGTGCGAGTCAGCCCCTCGCGATCATGGCATGAGCCGACGATCCCGACCAACGGTCGAGAGGGCGCCGCCGTCCGCGCGGCGAGGCGCGGACGGCGATCATCAGGGTCAGATGACCTTCAGGTAGGAGGCGACCTGGGCGTCGCTCAGGCTTTGCACCTGGGTCTGCGTCAGGGCGGCCGCCTGGGTCTTGCTCATCTGCTCGATATTGGTGGTCGAGAGATAGTCCAGCTGGGTGGTCGTCAGACCAGACAGCTGCGTGGCTTGCAGTTGGCCGATCTGGGTCGTGGTGAAGCTGTTGATCACCGTCGTCGACAGCGCGCCCAACTGGGTCGAGGCCAAGGCCCCGAGCTGCGTATTGGCCAGGTCGGCCACATCGGCGCTGGTCAGGCCCTTCAGCTGCGTCGTCGTCAGGCCCATCACCTGCGTGGTCGACAGCGCCGCGGTCTGAGTGGCGTTCAGCGCCGAGATGCCGCTGGAGGAGATGGCCGCCAGTTGCAGGAGGCTCAGCGCCGCGACCTGGGTATTGGCCAGCTGCCCGACATTGGTCGTCGTCAGATTGGCCAGCTGCGTCGTCGCCAGACCCTTCACCTGGGTCGTGCTCAGCGAGCCGACCTGGGTGTTGTTCAGCGCCGTATAGGCCGTGGCCGTCAGGGCGCCGATCTGGGTCGAGCTGAGAGCGTTCAGCTGCGTCGTCGACAGCTGTTGAGCCTGGGTGGAGGCCAGGGTCGAGATCTGCGAGGTGGTCAGCGCGCCGATCTGGGTGTTGCCCAGCTCGCCGATATCCGTCGTCGTCAGACCCTTCAGCTGATCGGTGGTCAGGCTCTTGACCTGGGTGGTCGACAGGGCCGCCGTCTGCGTGGCGGTGAGGGCCGAGACGTTCGTCGCCGAGAGCGCCGTCAGCTGGCTGGTGGTCAGGGCGGCGACCTGGGTGTCGGCGAATTCGCCGATATCCGTGGTCGTCAGGCCCTTCAGTTGATCGCCGGTCAGACCCTGGATTTGAGTCGCGTTCAGCGCCGCGACCTGGGTGCGGCTCAGCGCCGAGAAGCTGGACGGCGCCAGCGCGCCGATCTGGGCCGCCGAAAGCGCCGCGACCTGGGTGTCGGCCAGTTCGCCGACATCCGTGGTCGTCAGCCCCTTCAGCTGGGTGGTCGTCAGGCCCTTCAGCTGGGTCGAGCTCAGCGCCGCCATCTGGGTGGTGTTGAGGTTCGAGAAGCCCGTCGGCGTCAGCGCCCCCAGTTGGGTGGAGGTCAGCGCCCCGACTTGGGTGTTCGCGAGGTTGCCGATGTTGGCCGTCGTCAGGGCGCCGATCTGGGCCGTGGTCAGGCCCTTGATCTGGGTCGAGTTCAGCGCGCCGATCTGGGTCGCGTTCAGCTGGGTGATGTTGCCGGTGGCGATCGCGCCGATCTGCGTGGCCGAGAGGCCGCCGATCTGCGTGGTCGACAGTTCCTGCACCTGAGTCGAGGCCAGGGCGCCGATCTGGGCCGCCGCGAGGGCCCCGATCTGGGTCGCCGAGAACTCGTCGATGTCAGTGACCGACAGGCCCTTCAACTGCGTCGCGCTCAGCGCCTGCACCTGGGTGTTGCTCAGCGCCGCGACCTGGGTGTTGGCCAGGGCCGAGATATTGGTCGCCGACAGGCTCTTCAGCTGATCGGCGGTCAGGGCCGCGATCTGCGTGGTCGAGAACTCGCCGATATCGGTCGTGGTCAGGCTTTGCAGCTGAGTACTGGCGATGCCCTTGACCTGGGTCGCCGAAAGGGCCGCGACCTGCGTCTGGCTCAGCGCCGAGAAGGCGGTCGGCGACAGCGCGCCCAACTGGGTCGAAGCCAGCGCCGCTACCTGGGTGTCGGCCAATTCGCCGACATCAGTGGTGGTCAGCCCCCTAAGCTGGGTCGCCGTCAGCCCCTTGATTTGGGTCGAGCTTAGCGCCGCGACCTGGGTCCGGTTCAGGGCCGAGAAAGCCGTCGGCGACAGGGCGCCGATCTGGGTCGAGCTCAGCGCGCCGACCTGGGTGTTCGCCAGTTCGCCGACATCCGTGGTCGTCAAGCCGCCCAGTTGCTGGGTCGTGAGGCCTTGCACCTGTGTGGTGGTGAGCACGCCGACCTGGGTCGCGTTCAGAGCCGAGAAGTTCGTGGCCGAGAGCGCGCCGAGCTGGGTCGAGCTCAGTGCGGTGATCTGGGTGGTCGACAGCTGCTGCACATTGGCCTGGCTCAGCGCCGAGACCTGAGACGCGGCGAGCGCCGCCACCTGGGTGGCCGCCAGTTCGCCGATGTCGGTCGTGGTCAACCCTTGCAATTGGCTCGTCGTCAGACCAGCGATCTGGGTCGTGGACAGAGCTGCGGTCTGGGTGCTGCTCAGCGCCGAGATGTTGGTCGCCGACAGGCTCTTCAGTTGGTCGTTCGTCAAAGCCGCGACCTGGGTCGTCGAGAACTCACCGATGTCGGTGGTCGTCAGCCCCTTGAGCTGATCGGCCGACAGGCCCTTGATCTGGGTCGCGCTCAGCGCGCCAACCCGGGTGGTGTCGAGCGCGGAGAACGCCGTCGGCGTCAACGAACCGATCTGGCTGGCCGTCAGGGCCGAGACCTGGGTCGTCGACAACTCGCCAACGTCGGTGGTCGTCAATCCCTTCAGCTGCGTCGTCGTCAGCCCCTTGATCTGGGTGTCGGCCAAGGCCGCGACCTGGGTCTGGTTCAGAGCCGAGAACGCGGTGGCCGACAAGGCGCCGATCTGGGTGGAGGCCAGCGCCGCGATCTGGGTGTTGGCGAAATTGCCGACATTCGTCGTCGTCAGGGCGCCCAGCTGCGAGGTCGTCAGACCCTTGACCTGGGTCGTGGAGAGGGCCCCGATCTGCGTCGCGCTCAGCCCGGTCACATTACCGGTCGTCAGAGCGGCAATCTGAGTGGACGAGAGACCGCCGATCTGGGTGGTCGACAGCTCCTGGACTTGGGTTGAAGCCAAAGCGGTGATCTGGGCCGCCGAGAGCGCGCCGACCTGGGTCGCGGACAGTTCATCGATGTCGCTGACCGACAAGCCCTTCAACTGAGTCGTGCTCAGCGCCTGCACTTGAGTGCTGTTGAGCGCGGCGACCTGGGTGTTGACCAGGGCCGAAATGTTCGTGGCCGAGAGGCTCTTCAACTGGTCGGCTGTCAGGGCCGAGACCTGGGTCGTCGAGAGCTCACCGATGTCGGTGGTCGTCAGCCCCTGAAGCTGGCTCGCCGTGAGGCCCTTGATTTGCGTCGCCGAAAGCGCGGCGACCTGGGTCTGGCTCAGGGCCGAGAAGGCGGTCGGCGACAGCGCGCCGACTTGAGTCGAGGCCAGGGCGGCCACCTGGGTGGCGGCCAGTTCGCCGACGTCGGTAGTCGTCAGCCCCTTCAGCTGGGTCGCGGTCAGGCCCTGGATCTGGGTCGAGGACAGCGCCGCGACCTGGGTCTGGCTCAGGGCCGAGACGCCGGTGGCGCTCAGAGCGCCGATCTGGGTCGGCGACAGCGCCCCGACCTGGGTGTTCGCCAGCTCGCCGATATCCGTGGTGGTCAGCCCCTTGAGCTGGTCGGCGGTCAGGCCCTGGATCTGGGTCGTGCTAAGCGAGCCGACCTGGGTGGCGTTCCAGGCCGAGAACTTGGTCGCGCCGATGGCGCCGATCACCGTCGAGCTGAGGCCCGAGATCTGCGTGGTGGTCAGGTTCTGGACGTTCAGCGCGGCGACCTGCGTCGCCGCCATGGCCGCGATCTGGGTATTGGACAGGTCGCCGATATCCGTCGTCGTCAGACCCGCGATCTGGGTCGTGGTCAGGCCCTTGATCACGGTCGAGGACAGCGCCGCCGTCTGGGTCGCGTCCAGGGCCGAGACGTTGGTGGCCGAGAGGCTCTTGATCTGGTCCGCCGTCAGCGCGCCGATCTGGGTGTCGACCAGTTCGCCGATGTCGGTGGTCGTCAGACCCTTCAGCTGGTCGGCGGTCAGGCCCTTGATCTGCGTGGTGTTCAGCGCGCCGACCTGGGTCTGGGTCAGCGCCGAGACCGCCGTGGCCGTCAGGGCGCCGATCTGGTTCGCCGTCAGGCCGCCGACCTGGGTCTTGGACAGCTCGCCGATGTCGGCCGCCGACAGGCCCTTCAGCTGGGTGGTTGTCAGGGCCTTGATCTGGGTGTCGTTGAGCGCCGTGACCTGCGTCTGGTTCAGGGCCGAGACATTGGTCGCCGACAGCGCGCCAATCTGGGTGCCCGTCAGCGCCGCGACCTGGGTGTCGGCGAGCTTGCTGATATTGGTCGTCGTCAGCGCCCCGAGCTGAGCGCTGGTCAGGCCCTTGAGCTGGGTGGACGACAGCGCCCCGATCTGGGTCGCGTTCAGCAGCGAGATATTGCCGGTGGCGATCGCGCCGATCTGGGTGGCCGACAGACCGCCGATCTGGGTGGTCGACAGCTCCTGCACCTGGGTCGAGGCCAGGGCGGTGATCTGAGCCGCCGAGAGCGCGCCGATCTGGGTGGCCGAGAGTTCGTCGATGTCGGTGGTCGACAGCCCCTTCAGCTGGGTCGTCGACAGCGCCTGCACCTGGGTGGTCGACAGAGCCGCGACCTGGGTCTGGCTCAGGGCCGAGACGTTGGTCGCCGACAGACTCTTCAGCTGGTCGGCGGTCAGCGCGGCGACCTGGGTGTCTGCCAACTCGCCGACGTCCGTCGTCGTCAGACCCTTCAACTGGTCAGCCGAAATGCCCTTGATCTGGGTGGTCGACAGCGCGGCGACCTGCGTCTGGCTGAGCGCGGAGAAGTTGGTGGCGCCCAGGGCGCCGATCTGCGTCGCGCCCAGCGCCGCCACCTGGGTGCCGGCCAGTTCGCCGACGTCCGTCGTGGTCAGCCCCTTCAGCTGGGTGGCCGTCAGCCCCTTGATCTGGGTCGCGTTCAGTGCCGCCACCTGGGTCTGGGTCAGCGCCGAGAAGGCGGTCGACGACAGCGCGCCGATCTGGGTCGCGCTGAGGGCCGCGACCTGGGTGGTGGCCAGTTCGCCGACGTCAGCCGCCGAAAGCGCGCCCAACTGCTGGGTCGTCAGCCCTGAGATCTGGGTGCTGTTCAGCGCGGCGACCTGAGTGCTGTTCAGGGCCGAGACCGCCGTCCCCGACAGAGCGCCAAGCTGGGTGGAGCTTAGGGCGCTGATCTGGGTGGTCGACAGCTTCTGGACGTTGGTCACGGACAGCGCCGCGATCTGCGAGGTCGCCAAGGCGGCGACCTGGGTATCGGCCAATTCGCCGATGTCGGTGGTCGACAGACCCTTGAGCTGGTCGACGGTCAGACCCTTGATCTGGGTGGTCGACAAAGCGGCCGTCTGGGTGGCGCTCAGCGCGGAGATATTGGTGGCCGACAGGCTCTTGATCTGGTCGGCCGTCAGGGCGGCGACCTGGGTGTCGGCCAGCTCGCCGATGTCGGTGGTCGAGAGGCCCTTCAGCTGGTCGGCGGTCAAGCCCTTGATCTGGGTGGCGTTGAGCGCCGCGACCTGGGTGCGGCTCAAGGCCGAAACATTGGTCGCCGACAGGGCGCCGAGCTGCGAGGCGGTCAGGGCGGCGACCTGGGTATCGGCCAGCTCACCGACGTCGGTGGTCGAAAGGCCCTTCAGCTGGGTCGCGGTCAGGCCCTTGATCTGGGTGGCGTTCAGCGCCGAGATCTGGGTCTGGCTCAGGGCGGAGACGTTGGTCGCCGACAGGGCCGCCAACTGCGAGGCGCTCAGAGCCGCCACCTGGGTATCGGCCAGGTTGCCGATGTTAGTCGTGGTCAGCGCCCCCAACTGGGCCGTCGTCAGACCCTTGATCTGGGTGGTCGTCAGGGCGCCGACCTGGGTGGCGTTGAGCAGCGAGATGTTGCCGGTCGCGATCGCGCCGATCTGGGTCGAGGACAGCCCGCCAATCTGCGTCGTCGAGAATTCCTGCACCTGGGTCGAGGCCAGAGCGCCGACCTGGGCGGCGGACAGGGCGCCGACCTGAGTGGCCGACAGCTCGTCGATGTCGGTGGTCGTCAGGCCCTTCAGCTGGGTCGCCGTCAAGGCGCCGACCTGCGTGCTCGAGAGGGCCGCGACTTGGGTCCGGCTCAGGGCCGAAACATTGGTCGCCGACAGGTTCTTGACCTGATCGGCGGTCAGGGCCGCGACCTGCGTATCGGCCAGCTCGCCGATGTCGGTGGTCGTCAGTCCCTTCAGTTGGTCGGCGGTCAGCGCCTTGACCTGGGTCGAAGACAGGGCCGCGACCTGCGTCCGGCTCAGGGCCGAGACGCCGGTGGCGGTCAGGCCGGCCACCTGGCTCGCGCTCAGGGCGGCGACCTGGGTGTCGGCCAGCTCGCCGATATCCGTCGTCGACAGACCCTTCAGCTGGGTCGAGGTCACGCCGCGGATCTGGGTGGCGTTCAGCGCCGAGACCTGCGTCTGGCTCAGGGCCGAGAAGGCGGTCGGCGACAGCGCGCCGATCTGGGTGGACGACAGGGTCGCGATCTGGGTGTCGGCCAGCTCGCCGATGTCGGTGCTGGTCAGAGCGCCCAGCTGAGCGGTCGTCAGACCTTGAATCTGGGTCGTGCTCAGCGCGCCGACCTGCGTGGCGTTCAACGCCGAGAAATTGGTCGCGCCGAGGGCGGCGATCTGGGTGGAGCTGAGGACCGACAGCTGGGTCGTGGCCAGCTGCTGGGTCTGGGTGGCGTTCAGCGCGCTGATCTGCGAGGTGGCGAGCGCGCCGACCTGGGTGTTGGCCAGCTCACCGATGTCGGTGGTGGTCAAGCCCTTCAGCTGATCCGGCGTGAGACCCTTGATCTGGGTGGTCGAGAGCGCGGCGACCTGCGTCTTGCTCAAGGCCGAGATGTTCGACGACGACAGCGCGCCCAGCTGCGCGGCGGACAAGGCGCCGACCTGCGTGGCCGACAGCTCGCCGATATCGGTGGTGGTCAGACCCTTCAGCTGGGTCACGTTCAGGTTCGTGACCTGGGTCGTGCTCAGCGACGCGACCTGCGTGCTGCTCAAGGCCGAAACGCTGGCGGCGCTGAGCGCGGCGAAGCTGGCGGCGGCCAGGGCGGCCACCTGGGTGTTGGCCAGCTCGCCGATATCGGTGGTGGTGAGGCCCTTGGCCTGGGTCGCGGTGATGCCCTGGACCTGGGTCGTGCTCAGCGACCCGATCTGCGTGGCGTCGAGACCGGAGAGGTTGGTGGCCGACAGGGCGCTCAGCTGGGTCGAGCTCAGAGCCGAGATATGAGAGGTGTCCATCGACGCCAGTTGGGTCGAGGTCAGGGCGGAAACCTGCTGGGTCGACAGCTGGGTCAGCTGAGTGACGTCAAAGCTGACCGACGTCGCGAACTTCGGGATCTGGGTGGCGGTGAGCGCCTTGACCTGGGTGGTCGAAAGCGCGGCGACCTGGGTGCTGGCGAGCGCGCCAATGCCGGTCGCGCTGATCGCGGCGATCTGAGTGCCGTTGAGCGACTGGATTTCGGTCGTCGACAATCCCTGGATCGCGGTGACCGACAGGGCGCCAATCTGGGCGGCGGAAAGGCTCGAGATCGACATTCATCCATCCTTGCTGGGCGGACGCGATCCGGAGCGCGCCCAAAGCCAACGCGGAGACGCCCCCCAACGCAAGCGCCCCATTCAGCCACACCACGGCCTCAATTTCGTAACCTTATTTCCTTTCCAACACCTTTCAACGGGACATGCGGACGCAGCGTCAGGTGGAGCGGAAAGACTCGGTCCGAGCCGTTGCCGGCGGGCTCTGGAATTGCGGAAAGCCAAGAGAAGTCAAAGGTTAAGTCGAGCGAAGACCACGCCCTGCCTTGACGCCGCTTCGCCTCTGCTCGTCTTATCGAGCCATTAACAACCCGAGACGAAACGTCGCGGCGCGCCACTTTGGCGGGTTTATAGCCGCGCCCTGATTCGGATCTCAGGTCGGCGGCGCCAGTAGTTCGAAGCTCAGCGGAAGACCGTCCACGGATGAGTTGGCGACGTAGACCTCAAACATCCCAGGCTCGGCGATCCAGTAATTGTTATCGCCGACAAACATCAGGTTTTGTCGCGCCAGATCGAACCGCACTTCCCGCTCGGCGCCCGGCGCCAGCGATACGCGCTGGAAGCCCTTAAGCTCGCGCACCGGCCGCGTGCGGCTGGCCACGCGGTCGCGGATATAAAGCTGGACGACGTGGTCGCCGTGGACCTGGCCGGTGTTCTTGACCTTGACCGTGACGCGCAGCGTGTCGTTCCAGCCCAGGCTTTGCGTGGAGAGCTTGGCGTCGCTGAGCGCGAAGCTCGCGTAACCGAGGCCGAAGCCGAACGGATAGAGCGCCTCGTTGCGGATCGAGCGCCAGCGCGACTTGTACTCCTGGGCGTTGGGATCGGCGGGCGCCGGTCTCCCGGTGGTGCGGCCATTGTAGAAGAACGGCTCCTGGCCGCTGTCGAGCGGAAAGCTGACCGGCAGTCGGCCCGAGGGGTTCACTGCGCCGAAGACGACGTCGGCCACGGCGTTGCCCATCTCGCTGCCCAGGAACCACGTCGCCAGAATGGCAGGCGCGTCGCGGACGACGCCTTCGAGCTGGATGGCGCGGCCGTGGCGCAGCAGGATCACCAGCGGCTTGCCCGCAGCGGCGACCGCCTCGGCCAGACGCATCTGGACCGGCGGAATGCGGATATCGGTGCGGGACTTGGCCTCGCCCGTCATGTCCTGGCTCTCGCCAATGGCCAGGAGCACGATGTCCGCGCTCTGGGCCGCGGCCACCGCGCGCTCGAAGCCGCCGGCGATCGTGGTCTCGACCTCGCAGCCGCGCTCGACGACCAGACCGTTCGGATCGGCCATCTGGGCGCGTAGGCCGCTGGCCAGGTCGACGTTCAGGCGGCGGTCGGCGAAGAACCCTCCCCAGGCTCCCAGCACGTTGTCGCGGTCGTCGGCGAACGGACCGATCAACGCCAGCCGCTTGCCGGCCTTGGGCAAGGGCAGCAGATTCTGGTCGTTCTTCAGCAGCACGATCGATCTCGCGCCGGCCTCTCGGCTCAACGCGCGCAGGGCCGGCGTGGCGGTATGGGTGCGCTCGGCGTTGGGATCCAGCGAGCGGTACGGATTGTCGAACAGGCCGATCGCTTCCTTCAGCGACAGCACGCGGCGCACCGCCGCGTCGACGATATCGACCGGCACGGCGCCCGACGCGACCAGCTCGGGCAGGTAGCGGATATAGAGCCCGCTCTGCATGCTGATGTCGACGCCGGCCAGGATCGCCAGGCGCGCGGCGTCGCGATCGTCGGCGGCGACTCCGTGGGCGACCAGTTCCTGGTCGGCCGTATAGTCGGAAATCACCACGCCCTTGAAGCCCCACTCCCCGCGCAGCATGTCGGTGATCAGGCGCTTGTTGGCCGTCGAGGGCACGCCGTTGATGTCGTTGAAGGCGGTCATCACCGTCTGGGCGCCGGCGGCGAACGCGGCCTGGAACGGCGGCAGGTGCACCTCCCGCAGCGTGGCCTCGGACAGTTCGACCGAATTGTACTCCAGACCCGCCGTCACCGCGCCATAGGCCGCGAAGTGCTTGGGCGTGGCCAACATGCTGTCATCGGCCTTGAGGTCCTTGCCCTGGAAGCCGCGCACCCGGGCGGCGGCCAGGATCTCGCCCAGGAACACGTCCTCGCCGGAGCCCTCGGCCACCCTGCCCCAGCGTTCGTCGCGCGCGACGTCGACCATCGGCGCGAAGGTCCAATGCAGGCCGGAGGCGGTGGCCTCGACGGCGGCGCCCCGCGCGGTGCGCTCGGCGAGATGCGGATCGAAGCTGGCCGCCTCGGCCAGCGGGATCGGGTAGACCGTGCGGAAGCCGTGGATCACGTCGGCGGCGAACAGCAGCGGGATCTTCAGGCGCGAGCCCTCGACCGCGGCCTTCTGAGTGTCCAGCGCCGCCTGGGCCCCGACGCCGTTCATCAGCACGCCGATCCGCCCGGCCTTGATCTCGGCGGTCAGGGTCTGGGCGTTGCGGATGTTGACCAGCGGGTTCATGTCGCCGATCGGCGGCCGGATCATGTCGGCGAAGCACGACAGCTGGCCGGCCTTCTCCTCGATGGTCATCTGGGCCAACAGGGCCTCGACGCGACCGGAGGCGCGGCCGGCGGGCTCGCGCGCCCAGGCCGGACCGG
>Ga0209426_1000400_pt1 | contig 48283 bp, 49 predicted proteins | sample Deesub1362B_J571_FD_187697 | JGI IMG/M metagenome (GOLD analysis project Ga0209426, IMG submission 187697) | Deep oceanic, basalt-hosted subsurface ecosystem from Juan de Fuca Ridge flank, Pacific Ocean, CORK Borehole 1362B_J2.571 (SPAdes)... ... | reverse complement strand
ATGAAGAAATTGACCGCTTTAAAGAAAAATTAAATGAAAATGTCCTGGTTTATTTGTCTTTTGACAAATTAGAAGCTGATTTCGGCCCTGAAGATACCGAAAAAATAGCTATAGAAATTATTTCTAGAATAAAGTTTGAAGAAGACTTATGCATTGGAGTTACTTTTCCAAACACGAAAATAACTCCTAAGCTAAGAGAAATGGCAGACATGGTTTTCAGAATTTTCAGCAAAAAAGGTATCGTATTTGCATACGGTGTTCACCCTCCATTGGCAATTTGCAACATTAATGCTGACACTTCCTTGCCACATCCAAAAATGTATTTCACACCTATAACATAAAATCCTTAATTCTTTTAATTGGTAACAAACTCATCCACACAAATTTTGAACCAAATGGAATCAATAGAAAGTAAAGTTAGGTTTCATGTATTAGCTTGTTGATTAACGGGACACATATGATTACTAGGATTAGGTTGACTAATAGTGGGGCTTGCATTCCCCAGAAATCGTATAGTATACCTCCTATTGTTGGTGCTGGAAACGATATTAATCCTCTGAAAGCTGAATATTTTCCAATTGCCTCTGCTCTTCTAGCTTCTTCTACTTGATCTGATATGTACGCTAGTACTGCTGGTACCCATGTTGCTACACATAAACCCAATAAAACTTGTAATACTATGAATATTGTGAAATTTGCTGTGAAGGCGAATCCTGCTATTACTATGATTCCTATTAGTTCTGAAATCATTATGTAGGGTTTTCTTCCATGTTTATCTACAAGTTTTCCTATGGGCACTTGGGATAAGCCCATTGACGCTGCAAATACTGCTGTAAGTATTGATAACTGCCCTATCGTAACTCCCAATTGATCTGAAAGCATTCCATATAGAATTTGCATTCCAAGACCCCAAGCAAAAGCATCAAGAGACACGATAAGATAAAAGCCTTTCAGCTTTCTTTCCGGTTTAAATGTTTCTTTAAATAGTGTTCTAATGTTAAGATGCCTATGGTATTCCGTTTGGATTGCTGTATTTAGTGTTTCTTCTAAAAACAGTGCAGTCAAGATTAAGTTTGTTAGTGTTGCTGCGAAGTATGTCCAAAATATTATTCTTAAGCCTTTCCAACCTACCAGTAGCCATGTTATTGTAGCTGCGACAATTCCAGTTAATACAGATGAAGCTATGAGAACTCCAAACGTCATTCCTCTTTCTTTCCAACTGATTCTGCTGTTAGAGCTGTCCATGATGGACTAGAAAATGCCATTGATAATCCCATTAAAATTACTCCCGGGACCAAGAGGACCCATGAGGTTGCTACAGCATAGAGTAGAAGTGCTAAGGAGAGGAGTATGCTTCCAAGTATTAAGTGTCTTTTTCTTCCAGATATGTCAGCCATTTTACCAGCTATGGGTTGCACAAGAGTTGCTGTCAACGAATAAATACTTGAAATTCCTCCCAAAAATGCCATTGAAGGATTTAACGTTAATACAAAGGGTTGCCACACTATGTGAAACATATTGGCTCCAAAACCATCTATTACAGACTGAGCAAACAACACTTGAACATTTTTCTTCTTCGAACTACCTTCGATGGAAGTATCTATCTCTTCCAATGTTGTATCCCCTAAAAAATCAAGTGTGGCAAGTCTAAAATTTACCTCGTAACCACTTTGTACACTATAAATATGTTACGGTTAAAGTACTGTGATGCAGTACTGTTTAGCATCATTATAAATAATTTAGTAACATAATCAGCAAAAGAATTTCACCTTAATAATTGTCTAATATTAAAAATAAATATGGTTTTCATGGTATTATTTAAAGCAGGGCTTTCTCTATTCTTTTAGTTAATTCGTTTATGGCGTCTTCTCGTGCTTTGACGAGTATAAGTCTTTTGATTAGGTTTGGGAAGGTGTAGATTAGTTTTCCTTTTTCTTTTTTAATTAAGCCTAACCGTGTTAAATTGCGAATGCTTTTGTCAAATTCTTCAACTGGATACTTGTCTATCAAAGCCGCAACGCTTATTCTGCCGAACCGTTTTACAATTCGTAGTATTTCTCTTTCTAGGGGTGTTAATCTGCTTATTAGGTTTATTGCGTGTCTGACGATGAGCTCTGCTCCTGGGATTTCAATTCCTTCTAGCTGTATTTTGATTTCAGTTATTGGTTTTATTTTTGGTTTGGGTTTTGGTGCATGTACTTCGTGTTTAGCATGTTTAGGACAGTAGATACCATTACAGGTGTCGCATTTGAATGCGTGTTTATTGCAAAGTGCAGCGTTGCAATATTCGCATTTTTGGGCATGTTCTGGACAAATTATTGTTCGACATACATTGCATTGTTTTAAGTCTTCTTCGCATAGGAGTGTTAGGCAGTAGTCACAGACGTATCCTCTGGTGAGCGTTTTTCCGCATACTTCGCAGTTTCCTATTTCTCCTGTTATATCGAAAGTTCTGATTTTAATTTTTAAGGTTTTACTTGTGTTTTTGTTTTTGATTTTTACAATTGCATATATGTAGGGTACCCAGAGAACCATGGATTCAAGTAGAGTTATTTCATTAGATTTGGGGAGTACCCATTCATCGGTGATTTCCATTTCTTTCGCTGTAATTATTTCATTTCTGATCTCTTCTATTTTTTCCTGCTTATCTTCTTTTAATTCCTTTAGTTCTTTTTGTAGTTGTTCAAGTTGCAGTTTTAATTTTTCTATTTTACCCCGTATTCGCGCTAAACTTGACTCTACACTTTTAATTTTAAGCTGTATTTTCTGGTCACCTGTTCTTTCAAATTCCTCAAGCAACTGTGTTTTCTTTTCTTCTTCAACTCCTTCTTGAATTTCCATTGATCTAAGTTCTGCTTCTGTCTGTTTTATTTTAACTTCCAGTTTTGAGATCTTTTTGCCGTATTTTTCTTCCAATTCCGAAATCTTTTGTTTTAATATCTTGTTGTAGAATTCTTCTACTGTTTTTGAGACTTTATCTATGTAGAGTGATGTGTTTTTACTGAGATATACACTTAGGAAATAGTCTAGGAGTTTTGAGGGATCTTTGTGAACTGGTATGGCATACTCAGCTTTATGTGGCTTTGATGTAAAATCGTCATGTTTTAAATTTTTGAGAGATAGTCCCATGAAGCTTTCTGCATCCCAGTCTATATTTTTCTGAGTTAATGGTATAACCCTTTCAAAAATGAAATTGCCTATTTCTATACTTCCTCTTACAGCTGGAAACCTCTTTTTCATCGAAACCTTGGCTTTTAACATTAGTAGAGGAACATAGAAGAAATGTTGTTCTTCGATTTTTAAATCGTAGTTCCCTTTTACAAGTTCTTTTACAAGGTCTTTGACTTTCTTGGGAGAAACTTTTGATTTTAAAAATTGTTCTTTAAGTTGCACGATTTCTGGTTTTGCAGGGGAAATTTCATATTCAAGTTCTGCAATTTCTTTTGCTTCCATCTCTTTAGGCGGCATTATGGCTATTTTGCCAATGATTTCTTTGATTTCTTCTTCAACTAAAGGTCCACGGTGGAAGGTCATTAGCCATCTTGTTTTCATCAATCTTGGTGGTCCTAGATTAGGGTTGTAAAATAGAAATTCTCCTGTTTTTAGTCTGCTTAAAGATGTCATTAAGTATTTGTAATGTTCAACTTTCCCTCCTTGTGCATCGAGGAAGCTTCTTAGTCCTTCTCCTATTTTGTCTCTATCTCTTTTTGTAAGAAGTCTTCCTATTATCCATGTGCTTACATTTGTAAGAATTTTATAATCTACGTCGCCAGGATTTTGAGTGGCAAGAACACATCCAACGCCGAAGGCTCTTCCCTGTTTTATGAGAAGCATGATGTATCGTTTACTTAAAGGATTTCTTGGATATGGTGGTAGAAATCCGTATACTTCATCGAAGTAGAATAGGAGACGGAGGTCGCTTGCTCCTCCCTTTTTGAGCATCCATTGATAAATGTGATTGGTGACTTTTGCTATAAGCGCTTCTTTTTCAGCTTGATCTAAGGTCCATCTTAAATCGAAAATTATTACGGGTGTTTTATTTTGTTCTCTCGCCTTTTCAATCAGCATATCTAGGTCGAAGGGTATGCCACCGGCTGCTGACAATGCTACTGTGTTAAGTCTTTCCGCAAGCCTTTTTCGTTCTTTTTTACGTATGAATTCATCAACGGGAATAACGCCGATTTTAATGATTGGCGGGTTGTATGTTGCATTAATTAAATATTTTAAATCTACCTTTTTCCCTTTAGACCATGCATCTTTGACTATTTCTGAAAGGAAAACATATTCTTTGCTTGTTGATTCAATATTTTTGTAGCCTGCCATTTTTAATAGTGGAAGTAATTCAAATTGTATTGTATTTTCAATTGCTTCTGGATCTTCTATTAAAAGTCTATCATAATCTTTTGGTGGCTCAAGTTCTGGTTCAATTTTTAAACGTAAACCTAATCCGCTACCAGGAGTAAAAATGAACGCCATTATTTTGTCATGAAATTTCTTAGTTCTTCCTCCATCAATACCATATTCTTCGAATTTACGTTTATATAGTTCAGCAAATTCTTTTGCCAGTTCCTCTACGGGTTTTCCTGTTGCCTCTGCTTCTGGCTTACACCATTTAACAAACTCCTCCGGCTTGGGTTCTTTAACGGCGAAAGCCACTCCGCCAATGTCTCCCTTAGGATCAATAGCTACAACTGGAATATCATTAAGAACTGCTTCTTCGAGAATAGCTTTACATGTTACTGTTTTGCCACTACCGCTTGCGCCACAGACAAAAGCATGTGTTACTAAGTCTTTTGATTTAATTAGCATTCTTTCTTTTCCATTTTCCATTAGAATTCCGATATAAAATTTTTTTGTCATTGTTTAATCACGATCCTGAAAATTGTAAAATAATAAAAATGGGTGGATAATTTCGTGTTATATGTTTGCTGCGGGTTGAGAGATAACGGAGTTTGGAGTGTTTAGGCTCTTGCTATGCTTAAAAGTGTTGCGAATTCCTCGCTAATTACTCTTTCTTGAATGCGAGTAAGGTACCATACTAGAAGTCCTACTATAATTATGGCGACTGTTTCGGTTATTCCAGCCCATAGAAATGTCTCCCCCGAAATGGTTGCTGCTGCTATGCCTCCAACAATGGCTGATGTACCCGTTGCTATTGCTGCTATCAAAATAGCTTGAGCTAAAACATTTGAGCCTCTTGAGAGACTGGCATATTTTTGTGTTGAAATTATTAATGTATCTATGAGTCTAAGGTTTCTTAATCTTAATTCTACGATTTTATCTTTAACTTCGGATGGAACTTTGGGTGATTCTAAAATTTCTTTGAATAATTCTTCTTGGGATTTTATGGTTTCCTCTAATAGTTCTCGGCGTCGTAAAGCTTTAAATAATCCGTATCCAAGAAGGCTGAGGACAAAGGCTGTTGCAACTATTGCTGAGGATAATGCAAGCATGTAGGGCCATATTGGATTATTAGTAAGGTATAGTTTGTAGGAGTATATGAGGATGGCTGAGTTCATTACAAATGTGAAGTACGCTGCACGTAGGACTGATTTTTCCATGAAACGGGCACTGTACATGCTTATGAATCTTACGAATGCCCATATTGCTACAGCTCCAAGCATTATGGCATTCATTAAACCTTTGAACTGTTCTGGTTGTGCGGTTATTTGTAGGATGTTTGCTGCGACAAGTCCTGCTATTGCAACTATGGCTGAAACGATTCCTGCAAGTACGTCTTCTATTTTTGCTATGGCAACTGTTGCTCTTTCTGTGAATTTCTTAACTTCTTGAAGAGGAGATTCTGATATTTCTACCATAACTTATCACTCCACTATTGTAGTGGTCTATTTCAAAATGGAAGGCTAGATTTTCAAACTAGGTTATCCTATTTATAACATAAGATTATTTATTAAACTTTCTAGAAATTATAGACATTTTGATACCTTTCTTTACAAAACACCTTATACAAGTTTCATGAATCAAAAAACAGCCACTAAACCAGATAACTTTTACATTTGAGTCTCATTTCTAACATATTAGGAATTTAGACATGTTTATATGTCCTTTGCTTCTCAGCAAATAGCTTAAAGCGAATAATTTTACTTTTCCGAAAGTTTCCGAATAGTTTATTACGAACAAAACCGATTTTCATCTTAAAATTAGTAATAAAAAGTATAGTAATTTTTGTGTTTTACGTTAGACGAAAAGAATATTAGAAGTTTACGTCAAGAATGAATAGGATAAAATAACCTGTGGTGAGTATTTTATGAAGAAAAATGCGATCGCCTTAATAGTGCTTATCTTGATTTTTGGGGGTGGATTTTTCTATTTAAATACACAAAATGTAACCATAGCAATTGTAAGTGGTTCAGCAACAATATCTTCTCCTACCATGGTAAAAATTGGGCCCTTGGTCCCACAAGTAGATATATCGGTGGAAAATGTTTCTCAACTCGATTATATGTTGATGAAAAGAGGGAAACCGAGAGTAACGTCTTCTGAACCTACTGCAATGACGAATGTCGTTGATCTTACAATAAAGTTTACATTAAAAACACCAACTGGTACAGAATTGAGTTTTGAACCGTTAAAAATCGGTGAAGGAGGAAAACATAATTTTGAATTAATAATAGGGCCCAATGAAGGGCTTCAGGGAAGTGGAAACTTTACATTGGTCATAGAATTCCATCTGAAAGTAACGACTCCTGGTGGAGTAACAGTAGTTGAACTAACAAGAACAATAACAGTTACCTTCACTATTCCATCTGGTGAAAAACAGATCACACTCATCTAATCTCCCTTTTATTTTAGTCATTGTCTTAAACCATAATTTTATTTTATTTAAGTTGTTAAAGCTAATTTAAAGTCATCAAAGAAATATTTGCAATGTAAGATCAAGGTGTAATTATTGTCTTAGTAACAATGTTTATGTGGCGTTAAAAATACTAAAAGGAGGTTGATATTTTTGCTTCTTGATCAAAAAGATGAATTGTCATATAGTGAAATTATAAAGCTTACAGGTATAAAGGAACCCGGTACCCTTGCATTTCACCTTAAAAAGTTTGGTAACCTAATATCTAAAAATAAAAAACTGTATGTATTAACTAAGGAGAGAAAAGTCGCTGTAGCCTTTATTAAGGGATCCAGCATATTTAAATCACTCAGATTATTTTTCTTTATATTCCCTTATAGGACTACAATGGGTGTTCTAGGAGCTATTTGTAAAATTATTTTCTTTTTCTATACTCTTTTCGTTGGTTTAAATCTCTATTATACAATTAGAGTTGAACAGAGTTTCTCAAGCTTAAAAGTTTTAAACATTTTTTCTGAAGTCTTTGGAATTATCCTTGGAATGTTGATCATTCAACAAATCATGTACAAGACTTTTGAGAAACTTGACAGATACAATGAGCTTAATGTTGGTATTAGAAACCTATTTAAGAATTTTACAAGCTTAGTCTACACTGTTTTAACGATACTATTTGTTCTTTCAATAGTTTCCCCATGGATCTTTCCAGCTTCTCTAAAACTACTATATTACCATTACTATAGAGGTTTCATCGCGTCTTCTATATTGGGCGGTCCAGTTTTCTTGAACTTATATGAATTAAAGTTTCAAAGCAAAATTTCGATAAATATTGTAAAAAATAAAATAATTGTCAAACTTCAAGAAGTGTTTAAGGAATAACTTAACTTCATATGGATAATGATTATTGATAATATGTTAGGCTTTGTGATTTAAATTTGTTAAATTATCTTTTTATGCATGGAAAGAAGGATAATTATATTAACATATTCGGTATACTAAATTTTAGTTGTTGATTGGGAGGTACTATTATGAAGACTGAGAAACTTTATCTTGATGATTCTTATTTAAAAGGTCTTTGAAGCGAAGGTCATTGATAAAAGGGAAAATGGTATTGTTCTTGATAGAACGGCTTTTTATCCTCGTGGTGGTGGTTTACCTTCAGATACTGGAGTTATTGTTTATGAAAATAGAGAGTTTCCAGTAAATTTTGTCTATTCAGAAGGAGACGTAGTTGTTCATGAAGTTCAAGGTGATATTCCGATAGGCGTAACTGTAACGGGTAAAATTGATTGGGAAAAACGATACAGGATTATGAAGTTGCATACAGCGGCTCACGTAATTGTTGGCGTTGCTTACAGTAATTTCGGTGTTTTAATAACAGGAGGAAATATAACATTAGAAAAGGGTCATTTAGATTTCAGTTTTGAAAAAATGGATAGAGAACTTTTTGAGCAAATTGTTGCTGATGCTGATAAGCTAGCTAAAGAAGGACATCCCGTTAAAATATATTATATGAAGAGAGAAGATGTTTTAAAAACTCCTGGCTTAGTTAAGTTAGCTGAAAAACTACCGCCAAAGATAGACGTTCTAAGAATAGTGGAAATTGAGAACATTGATATTCAAGCAGATGGAGGGCCTCATGTAGCTAACACCAAAGAAATAGGTACAATAAAGTTTCTTAAAGCTAAAAACGTGGGAAAAGGCAGAAAAAGAATATATTACACTGTGGAATAACCTCTTAACTTTACTTTATCCTTTTTAGCTCATCAATAATTGAGGGATTTATTTTGAGGCTTTTAATGTTTCATGTAAAAGAGTTTTGGTACAAAACTGCTCAAAAGAACATTCCCACGGTCAAAGACGTAGATTTAGAAGAAAGTTTTTCAAATGCATCTTTGATTTTTATTCACACCGAGGAGAAAGATGAACTAGAAAAGGATAAAGTTCTTAGAAAAGCTTTGAAAAACATTTTGTGGCACGCAAGGAAATGTGGTGCAGATAAAATAGTACTTCATTCTTTTGCTCATTTGTCGTCTAGTAAATCTTCACCAGAATTTGCATGTGAGGCAATCAAATGGTTAAAAAACAAGATTACTAAGAGAGGTATACCTGTCTTTACTACTCCTTTCGGTTACTTTTTAGAATTCAAGTTACATGTCGGGGGAGAGTCGATAGCGCGGGTATACAAGGAATTATAAGCTTACTATTTAAGGATAGTCTGGAAATTGTTTAAAGTGTTAACCGGATAAAATGATCGTTAATCGTAAATAATAGTATAATTATGAGTAAATTGAGTAATAAAGGGGTATAGAAATGGCTCATCATTGGGGTTATATGTCTGCTTTACTTGCAGCGTTGTTATTTGGTGTTGGTAGTGTTTTAAGTAAGATTTTGTTGAATGATCTTCATCCTTTGCTTGTTGCTGGCCTTATCTATCTAGTTTCAGGAGTATTTCTTGTAACCATTAGGGTACAATCCTCATTTAAACTTAAGCCGCTTTACGGTTTTCTAGGGTTAAAACATAGGGCATTTCCTACTCTTAGCCTAAAGGATCTTAAGATACTATTGGGTATGGTTTTATTTGGATCTGTCTTGGCACCTTTCATATTTCTTTACGGATTACAGCTGACTACAGTTATTAATGCTTCTTTTCTATCTATAACGGAAAATATTTTCACGATAATGCTTGCTTGTCTTCTGTTAGGAGAAAGGTTAAGGAAAAAGGAGATTTTACCGGTGATTGCAACGCTATCTGGAGCTGTATTTTTGGCTACGAACTTAGAATTTACTTCATTGAAACTGGCAGAGAAACTGCTTGGAAACTTACTTGTATTAATTGGTTGTTTTTTGTGGAGTGTAGATAATACGTTAAGTAGAGTGCTAAGCATTGAGGGCGATGTCATAGAAGTTGCGGGTTTCAAGTCTCTTATCGGCGGGTGTTTGGTTACGATTTTATGTATATTGTTAGGTATTCCATTCAATCTTAACTTAACCCAGATAATATTTTTAGCGTTTATCGGCTTGTTTAGTATAGGGGTATCGCTAGTGTTTTATATTTCAGCGTTGCATTATATAGGAGCGGGTAGAACGAGTACAATATACGCAACATCTGCAATTTTTGGCACAATTTTCGCTGTGATAATTCTCCAAGAAAAAATTATATTAACACAAATTTTTTCAGGAATATTAATGTTAGCTGGAGTATACAGCTTATATAAGATAGGTTCAAGCGATAAATAAATCGTCTATCTTTTTTACATTTAGATTCTTGCTAAGCTATTAAATCAGGAAATGACTTGTATTGCATAAAAATCACATAATTACTAGCTTAAGATTGTGTTTAAGTTATCTGGTATCACTCATCTTTAATTATAGAAATTAAAGAGGTTAATGAACAAATAATTAATGAACAGAACCGGTTAATTTATGAAGATAACTATAATATCATATTTCAAATTAGATTGGAAGCTGCTCACAATGTTAGTTGAAGAGAAATATGATTTTAGGGGCGAAAAATCTACACTTTTGCTTACGTATTTAAGTAATGTAGCAGTGGCTATAATTAAGGGTATTTTTGGTTTCATATCTCTTTCTCTTGCCTTAATTGTAGACGCTATACATTCCTTTTTTGATAGTGTTTCTAATATTGTTGGGCTATGGGCTTTTAAAATGATGGAGAAGCCAAGAGATATGGATCATCCTTATGGTCACGAAAAATACGAAGCTTTTGCAATGGTTTTCATTGCTTCTTTCATATTTTTTGCATGTTTTGAAATAGTACGTGAAGCTGTAACACGTTTAATTAAAGGATTCCAACCTAACGTTTCACCAGAATTAATCTACATTCTCATCGTAACAATTTTAATTAATTTAGTAACCGCTATATGGGAGAATAAACGGGGGAAAGAACTTGGTAGTAATCTTTTGATAGCTGATGCAAAGCATACTGCGACGGATATTTTTAATACCTCTCTAGTTATATTTGGCGTATTTTTGTCTTTAAGCGGTCTTCACGTCTTTGATGTTATTTTTGCCTTTGTTATTAATGGTGTATTGTTAAAGTTTGGTGTTGATGTTCTTCGTGAAGCGAGTAAGGAGCTCTTAGACTATTCCTCGTTAAGACCGGAAAAGATTCAACATGTAGCAATGGGTGTTGAAGGTGTTGGAGATGTACATAAAATTAGATCACGGAGAATACGTGGAAGATACCTTGTAGAACTTCATGTACTGGTTTCACCTGATATAAATATAGAAGAGGCACATAAAATTGCACATCAAGTTGAAAAAAAGATAATGCAAGAAATACCTCAGATAAAAGACGTGACAATTCACATAGAACCTAGCGAAAATCAGCAAGAATCAAAACAGTAAAATCTTCACAATCAAAAATCATCTGTTTTATTTCCTAACCAAGTGATTTGAATTTATTGAACTTTCTTAATTTTGAAATCTCTTTTTTATTAAATAGTATAGTTATATTTTTTCAGGTATTCGATTACATCACTATCTGTTAGATCTCTCCAATGTACATATGCATCTGCTACGGCAAAGTAGGGCACTTCACTTCTGATGTTTAAACAATATATAGCATGTACATGCTTTGATAACAACGATATAGCCCTATGGGATGCTGTAGGAACCGCAATCATGATTTTTCTTGGTTTATTCCCTAGAAATTTCACAGCGGCGAGCATAGTAAAACCAGTAGCTAATCCATCATCCACCAAAATAATATTTTTATTAGTTACGTCCACCTTTCTTCTATCTCCTAGAAACATTTGTTCTCTTCTTTTTATTTCATCTAAAACCTTCTTAACCAGTTTCTCTATCTCGTTTGGTTTTAATCCAAGATATTTTACTATGTTTTCATCTAAAAGAAAATTTCCATCTGGTGTAACAGCTCCAAATCCTGCTTCTGGGTTCCATGGTATTGGGATTTTCCTTACAATTACTAGGTCAAATTCTGCTTTAAGCTCTTTAGCAACGATGCAACCTATTGGGATTCCTCCTCTTGGTATTGCTAAAACAACTAAATCTTTCTTTTCATCTAATTTTTCTTTTAGAAAATTTGAAAGGATGTAACCGGCGTGTTCTCGGTCTCTAAATATGGAGATTCTATCTCTTAGTGTTGAGTTTTCAATAATCACCAAAAAGGACACCACACAGCTAATTTGCAACTATACATATATGTTTCATAGTATCTTTCCTAACAAAAATTTATTTCCTGTCTAGCAGTGTAGAATTTTGCATTACATTTCATATTAAATCATTATAAGTGTCTAAACTTAATATTATGTTTTTGCTCCGTGTTAGGACAAGATGTTTTAGAAATGGCGATTAGATTTTATATTTTATAAGGGTCTTTTTTGAGAGAGGAAATGTAGAGTAAGTAGGTATTTTTAAATGTCACTATGGAGATAGATTTCTTGTCGATTGTCATCTCTTAAAGTTAGAGAGGGTGGTTGTAGATAGATTTATATAACAATGTTATGATTTTTTCATAACTCCCCGAGGGATAAAATATGAAGAGGACGGTGTATCTTGATAACGAAAGAACAACCATAGTTGCGAAAGAAGTAATAGAAGCTATGTTACCTTATATGAATGAGTATTATGGTCATCCAGCATCACTACACATGTTAGGGCAACAAGCATATGAGGCAATTGAGCAAAGCGCTGAAACAATAGCGGAAACGATAAATGCAAAACCTGACGAAATAGTATTCACCTCATGTGGGACAGAAGCAAACGATTTTGCCATTAGAGGAGTTGCTTATGCAAATAGAAGCCGAGGAAACCATATAATTACTACAAAGATTGAGCATCCATCTATTATGAGAATAACGGAAGAACTCGCTAAACAAGGATTCAAAATAGATTATCTTGAAGTTGATAAAGAAGGGTTCATTAACGTGGAACAGCTTGAAAATTTGTTGACTGATGAAACAATACTAGTTAGTGTTATGCATGTTAATCATGAAATTGGAACCATTGAACCAATAAAAGAAGTTGGCAAATTGTTAAGGGAAAGAAAGCAGAAAATCTATTTTCATGTTGATGCTCAATCCTCTTACACGAAGATTCCAATAGATGTTCAAGATTTTAATATTGATCTTTTAACCTTAAGTTCACATAAGATTCATGGACCAAAGGGCGTAGGAGCTCTATATATTAGACAGGGAACAAAAATAGAACCGATACTTAAAGGATACATATCTGTTCAAAGATTGAGACCTGGAACAGAAAATGTTCCTGGAATAGTTGGATTTGCCAAAGCTGCTGAAATAGCTTTTGCAAATTTTGAAAAATACGTATCTCATATGAGAAATTTAAGGGACAAGCTTATCAAGGGAATAGAAGATAACATTCCAGAAGTCTTACTGCACGGACCTAGAGGAGATAAAAGAAGTCCAAGTAATGTGAACTTTTCCTTTAAATATATCGAGGGGGAATCTATAACATTGCATTTAAATATGTACGGTATTTGTGTATCAACAGGCTCAGCATGCGCCTCAAGGAAATTAGAACCTAGCCATGTGTTAACTGCCATAGGTGTACCACCTGAAATTGCTCATGGATCAATTATGTTTAGTCTCAGCAGATACAATACGGAGGAAGAAATTAACTACGTGCTTGATGTACTTCCCAAAGTTATCGAGAAATTGAGAAGTATTAGTCCTCTTACCCCTGAAAGTCTCAAGAAAAGTGGTGGCTGAAAATGCCTATAAAATATTCAAAAAAAGTTTTGGAATACTTTATGAATCCTAAAAATATCGGAGAAATGGAGAATCCAGATGTAGTTGTTGAAGAGGGTAATCCTGTTTGTGGAGATATGCTTAGAATGTATCTGAAAGTCAGAGATGGAAGAATAGAAGACATAAAGTTTTTGTCTTTTGGTTGTGCGGCAAATATTGCGACTGGATCAATCTTAACGGAAATGGTTAAAGGTAAAACTCTTGAAGAAGCGAAAAAGGTAACTATGAAAGATATTGCAGAGAAGTTGGAAGGATTACCGCCGATAAAAATGCACTGTGCAATATTAGCGGCAAAAGCATTACATAAAGCGATAGAAGAATACGAAAAAAGTAAAGTAAAAAATAATTATGCTAAACCAAAATAACATTTGAGTAATAATCTTACTTGCACAGCTTAATTTTGGATATAATTGATGTGTCTTGAAACTCAGTTTAAAGGTAATATATTTAAAATATAACAATGTTATTTACACTTACAAGTACTTCATAAAAGTTCGAAAGGAAGGGTTATCTACGATGACTATCCATTCAGCAACGCAAGTTATACATTGCCCTAAATTCGTAGAGCACTGTATTTTACGGAAAAACATGACTGTAGGAATCAACCTAGAGATTTCGGAAGAGAAAGGCCTCGCATATGTACAACCATGTGCAGCAGAAGTAGGGAAAGTTATGTTGGAAAGTGATTTAACAAAATTAATAAAACCTGTTTCTGACCAAATTATCGATTTTAATGTTCTTTGTGATCTTTTAAATGCCTATAAAATTAGATTTTCTGAATTTCGTTGCAGTCTTGCTCTAGGTGTCAGTAAGATAAGATGGAGAGGAAAGACTGTTTCTATTTTTAAGAAAGGAAAAATAAAGATTAGAGAAGCCTTAAATAAAGAAGATGCATTGAAATCGTTTCAGGATTTTCTAAGATTAATATGGGGCAGCTTTATATGTGAAGTGTGTGGAAAGCCAGCAATATGCTGCGCTGCTGGGTTGTGTAATAAATGCCAAGAGAAAAATGGTGAAAAGAATCATGTTAATTTAGAAGATCTACCCACGGGTATAATGTTATCTAACGCTTTAATTGATCTAACAAATATTTTTCCGATGCTAGACACCGTGTTCTCGAATATCTTAAATGGGATTAATGGAACAAAAATTTCTGAAATAAAGGTTGGAAACTTTGAAAGGAAGCTTAACAGGATAAATATTGTTGTTTTAGATTTTATGTTACAAACACCTGATATAAAACAGGCTGTTCTTGGATTTATACCTCTCGGAATAACCCTTAACTTAAAACACGTTCTTCTTATAATTAATAGTTTGATAAAAGAAATTAACCAAAATCTAGACATATTAATACGGTTTAATACCAATGCAAAAGATTGTCTTTCAGGCATATTTCAAGAAACTAAAAGTCTTTATGAACTCATTCCTCAAACTATTTCTACAGACAGTAATGTTCATGAAAACGTTAAAAAAATTGGGAAAATATTAGAAAAGATAAAAGAGTTAGAAAAAGGGATAAATAATATGTCTGGTGAATTTAAAAGCTTTATCTTAAGATTAGTCAAATATGCTAATGAAATTTGTTTAGCTGGTCTGAGAATTTTAAATATTTTAGGCGTGGAGGTATTTCAATGCCAGATATAAATAAGATAAGAGAAGATTTTCCAATTCTTAAGAGGAGAAGAGAAGATGATGGAAAACCCTTCATATACCTCGATAACGCCGCCACAAGTCTAAAGCCAATTCAAGTTATTGAAGCAGTTGTGAATTATTATGAAAAACATTGTGCAAATATTCATAGAGGAGTCCATACACTTTCTCAAGAAGCATCTCAACTTTATGAAGAAGCTCATGATAAAGTTGCTAAGTTCATTGGTGCAAAAAACCGTGAAGAAATAGTTTTCGTAAAGAATACTACCGAAGCAATAAATTACGTAGCTTATGGATTAAATTGGAAGCCAGGAGACGAAATTATAACAACAGTCATGGAACATCACAGTAACATTGTACCATGGCAATTAATTAGAGATAGATTCGGTGTAAAAATAAAATTCTTGGACTTAAAAGATAAATGGTATCTCAACTTAGAGCAATTAGAAGATTTAATAACTGAAAAAACAAAATTAATTGCTGTCGTACACGTCTCAAATGTGCTAGGCACAATAAATCCAGTCGAAGAAATATGTAAAATCGCTCATGAACATGAAATTCCCATTTTAATTGACGGAGCGCAAGCTGTCCCACATCTCCCTGTAGACGTCAAAAAAATTAAATGCGATTTTTTAGCATTCTCAGCACATAAAATGCTAGGTCCAACGGGCGTAGGTGCCTTATATATTAGGGAAGGGTTAGGAGAGGAAATGTGTCCAACTTTTGGCGGGGGAGATATGATTAGAAGGGTTACTTTGGAGAAGAGTGAGTGGAATGTTATGCCTTGGAAGTTTGAAGCTGGAACACCTAATATCGCTGGTGGTATAGGTTTTGGAGCTGCTGTAGAATACTTGGAAAAGTTGGGTATGGAGTGGGTTAGGAATCACGAAAAGGAACTAACAAAATATTTGCTGGAAAGGTTACATGAGATTCCTAAGATCACAGTTTATGGACCTGAAGACGTTGAAAAACGTGGAGGCGTAGTTGCTTTCACAGTTGAAGGTTTAGATTCTCATGAAGTAGCTATGTATCTTGATGAGCTTGAAAATATAGCAATCAGATCAGGGGTGCATTGTGCAGAACCACTTCACATGAAATTAGGAATACCATCCTCTGCAAGAGCTTCGGTATACATTTATAACACGAAAGAGGAAATAGATATTTTCTGCGATACTCTTGAAAAAGTAATAAAAGAACTAACGTAATCTAAAATAAAGGCTCTATCAGCTCGTTTTAATAAAAACCCTAGCAAATCTAAGTTTAGCGACGCTATTTTATTTTGTATCTCTTTATCGTTAAATCCTTATTGAAGTTTACACGTTTACGGAAATTCTCGTTTAAGTACATGAATTAATTCTTCTTCAAGCGTATTAAATTTTGATGGACTTTCAATAATTCTACCTAGTTCTACATGTTTTTCATCAAATACAATTATAGTTGGTATACGCATTACATTAAATTTCTTAGCTAATTCCATATTTTTCTTTACGTCTATAATTACAGCGCATAAATTGAAATTATCGGCTTTTTTCAATAATTTTATTAAAATTGGAACGTACATTTTGCAGTCTTTACACCACGAACCTGAAAAGCATACAATTAGTCTTTTTTCATTTATTTTTCTAATTTCTTCTATAATATTATCTGGGGGTTCGTAGTTCTCATATCTGGTTTTAAACTCTTCACGGTGAAGAGGATCCTCTATGCTTTCAATATATTTACTGATAGTTATTCCCTTCTCAAAAGTCTCTTCAAGCATATTCACATTGATTCACCTCTTCTTAACTGTAGTTGAATGGTGGTTTCCAGAATGCAGACTCCATGCATTATTGTAAGGCCTAGTTTTTCACTTTTCTTTATGATTTCCTCGTTTTCGCTTCCAGGCTGCATCCAAATCATTTTTACTCCAAGTTCAGCTGCTTCTTCTACAATTTTCTCAGTTATTTTAGGCGGAACAACTGTTACTACCACACTTGGTTTTTCTGGTAATTGGTGGAGATTAGGATAACATTTGTCACCGTTGATTTTTTCAAGCTTGGGGTTTATTGGATAGACTTTATATCCTGCCCCTTTCAGATTCTTGTAAACTTTGTATCCCCATTTTTCAGGATTACTGGAAACTCCAACAACTGCGAAAACATTACTTCTTTTTAGAAATCCTTTAATTATTTCAGGATCCATGCATATTCACCTTTCCAGGTTATAGAGTCGAAATGAAGTTTTTAACGGTTTTATACCATCTTTCAATTATCTCGGAAAGATAATTTTTTAGTTCTTCACGAGTTATACTGTTATAAACATAATAGGATCTTCCTATCTTAGATTTTGCGAGTTTTTTAGTTACTAACCCACATTCTATAAGATTTTGTAACATCCTGTAAATTACGCTAGGATCTCTATTAAACTTCTTAGATAATTCTTTGATATCTTTTTCACCACTCTTAAAAAGATACATGAAAATGTTGATCTCTACCTCACTTAATCCGTAGCAACACCTTAGAATATTTTGTAGATTTATTGTTCTTATGCAAAGAGGACTTTTGGAAGGTAGAAAAGTACTAATTTTACTCATATGTTATTCCCCATAATCTTTGCTTTGATTAGCAATAAGTTTATATACGAATATCCTTATCAATATTTTGCTTTTAATGTACAAAAAATACATAATTTAGTGAAGGTGATTACATCATGAGTGAAGAAAAAGACCCGGAATTAGAAAAAATACTGGCGAAAAAAGCTAGGGAACTGATGATGTCAACTAAGGAGAAATCAGAACCAAATTTTGGCTCGGAAGGGAAAGTTATAAAGCTGACTTCAAAAAATTTCGATGAAGTTATAAATAATGCAAAGTTGCCAGTGCTTGTAGATTTTTGGGCTGAATGGTGTGCGCCTTGTCGTATGATGGCTCCTGTTGTGGAAGCTCTTGCAAAGAAATATGCTGGGAAAGTTATTGTTGCTAAGTTGAATGTTGATGAAAATCCAGATGTTGCTCAGAGATATTATATCATGGGTATTCCAACGTTTATTATATTCAAAAATGGGAAACCAGTGGAGAAAATTGTAGGAGCAGTTGGTCAAGGACCTTTGGAAAATGCTCTTCAAAAATACTTAGCTACATAAATGCATACCTCCTCTCTTATCTTTAAATTATATCTTTATATATCGCTTTTAACGAAATAAAACTATAAAAAAGCTCATTTGTCGCATTATATTTGAAAATAAAGTTGCTGGAAATCGAAGTTAATTTTGAATATATTTCATATTGTTAGTAGTAGATGTACTTGTTTTTTGTTGTTTTCATTGCATTGTTCTAAAATTGATGAGAAAATGCTTAAATATCATGATTTAAAGTTTATATGTGTGAGTTAAAATGGGAACAATTATGGAGCCACGTGATAAGTTTAAGAGAATGCAAATGGTCCTAGAATATCTAACAGTTAACCCCTCAGCTACAATCCTTGAAATTTCTCAAAATACAGGTTTAAGCTATACGTCTATTAAAAATATTTTAGATGAACTTTCGTCAAATGGATATGTTGAAACAAGTCTTTTAAAGGAAAGTGTAGGTAGACCAGCAACGGTTTACAAGCTTAGAAAACCCTTCATGTTTATATACCCACCAAGAAACTATCCCTTACTTACACAAGCTCTTATCAAAGCATTCGCTCGAAAATATGGTAATAAAGAAATAGATGCTTGGGTTATGGAAGTTGGAAATATTTTAGGCGAAGACGTAATTAAATGTTTAAAGAGAAAACATGGTGAGGATGTATTAGCAACTGATAGATTCTGGAATGTTCTTAGAGATGAGCTCAATGATATGGGCATGTATTGTGAACTTAAAAAATTAGATGGAAAAGAAATATTTATTGTCATAAGAAATTGTATATTTCAGGAAATTAGCCATGCTTTAAAAGGAGAACTCAAAGAAATTCCGTGTAAAATTCACGAATTAAGTTTTTCATATATTTTTAGTAAATTTAAACCTGAAAAGGATGTAGTTGTTAATCTTGCATCAACGATTATAAGAGGAGACGATGCTTGTCACTTCTATATAACATTTGAAGGCTAAACAAACTATTTTTAATCTTTATATCAACACATGACCCTTAATTTTATTTGTTTATTAATCTTAAAACTTATTTTTCGAATCAAATAATAGGATCATTGGTATCATTAAACCTTCTGTGAAATGGGAATAATATTTTAAGTAAGTTGTATAAATTGGTTAGATGTAATAGTGGATGGAGGAGTATTAAGATGGTTAAGATAGGAGAACATGAATTCCCAGATGACTTATACTACCACCCTGACCATATGTGGGCAAAAATAGAAGATGGAAAGGTAAAAGTAGGATATAATGACTGGGCTCAAAGTGCTGCGGGAAAAATTCTCTTCATCAGGACTAAAAAAGTTGGGCAGACAGTAAAGCAAGGGAAAACCCTTGGAACAATCGAGAGTGGAAAGTGGGTCGGACCATTAAAATCCCCGGTCACGGGGAAAATCGTTGAGTTAAATGAAGAAGTTCAGAAAAATCCATCGCTAATAAATGATGATCCTTATGGAAAAGGGTGGATCGCAATAATAGAACCTGAAAATCTAGATGAAGAATTAAAAAATCTTATACCAGGATCGGACCATGCGAAATTAGAGGAATGGTTAAAGAAAGAGATGGAAAAAGCCAAGAAATAAATTTCCATCAATTTTCAATCTTTTTATTCGATTCTAGTTTTTAATAAATAGAAATTAAAAATGAATTGTTTAGGTATCTGTTTCTTGTGATAACTGTTTAAGTATGTTTTCTCTTACTTCTTGTTCTATGGGGCCTTCGTCTTTTATCATTCTATCAAATGTTTCAAAGACTTTCACCAGTTTTCTCCAGTCTGGAACATAAACTTTTGAGAACCAGAGTCTGATACTATCAACGTCGTAGTCTTCGATGTCAAATTTATAGTTTTCAATTCTTTCTTCTGCAATTGCATGAGCTTTTCCGAATGGACCTTCATGTTCAGGTGCTTCTAGGAACATTATACCATCAGCACCCTTGGCAAAAGCGTATAATATGTGTTTTAACTTCAATCTGCTAGTAGAAGGCACGGGTATAACTCTGATACTGCTTGGATAAGATAGACGAGCGACACCGGTTAGGTCAAGGGCTGTATAAGCGATTTCATTTTCGACAAATGCAAGTATTTTAATTTCAGATTCTGATCCGGTTAATATTCCTTCTATTTCAGCCATTAATTGTTTCTCTGATAACCCTTTGAGGTCTAATGCTTCTTTGGGACATGCGGGTATACAAGCTCCACATCCGTTACAGAGAATTTCGTTTATTTCAACTTTCTCGCTTGCAATACTGATTGCTTCGGTTGGACATACTTCAATACATTCTCCACAGGCATCGCACTTTTCGGGTACGGCAAGATAGGCTTTGTTTGGTTCAATGATTTTCTCTTTTTGTATTAGGAAGTTTATTGCTTTTGCAGCTGCTCCTTCAGCCTCTGAAACCGATGTTTGTATATCTTTTGGTCCTGTTATAACTCCGCAAGCGAAGATACCTTCACGTTTTGTTGCAACTGGATCGAGTTTTGGATGTTTTTCAAGGACAAAACCGTCTTCATCAAGTGGAATCTTTAGTATTTCGGCGAGTTTAGTTATATCAGGGCTTGGTACTATTGGTGGACATAGAACTACAAGATCGTACTTGTTTTCTATTGGTCTACCTAACATCGTGTCTTCGGCTCTGACAATTAATTGATCTCCATCGGGAATTATTTCTGACACTTTTCCTCTAACGTATTTTACTCCTTCAATCTGAGCGTTCTTATAGAATTCTTCGTATCTCCTTCCTGCCGCTCTTAAATCTATGTAGTGGATCCATATATCTAAGCCTTCCATGAATTCTCTCATCATTAATGCTTGCTTAGTAGCATATAGACAGCATACACGGCTGCAGTAAGGTTTACCCTTGTTTGTGTCTCTCGATCCTGCGCATAGAATGTAACCTATCTTTTTGACTTCTCCCCCGTCACTGGGACGGACTATGGCACCGCTTGTGGGTCCTGCTACGTTCATTAATCGTTCCATTTGTAATGCGGTTATGACGTTTGGATGCATACCGTATTTGTATTCGCCGTAGTCGCTTAAATCGAAAAGTTTGAAACCTGTGGCAACTATAATAGCTCCAACATTTATTTCTATTTCTTTTTCTGTATCTTCAAGGTTTATAGCCTTTCTAGGACATTTTTCAGCGCATTTTCCACATTTTGTGCAGCTATCAAAATCTATAACGTAGGCTGAGGGAACTGCTTGTGGGAATGGTATGTAAATTGCCTTTCGTTTTCCTAATCCCTCATCGAAATCGGAAACCGTTTCAACGGGACATACACGATTACAGGCACCGCAACCAACACATTTTTCAACGTCAACTCCCCTAGGCTTAAGCTTAATTTTAACTTTGAAATCTCCTGGAACACCTTCAACAGCTTTTACTTCAGCAAGAGTAAAGAGCTCAATGTTTGGATTTTCTGCAACATCTCCCATTTTAGGTGTTAAAATACATTGAGCACAATCTAGAGTTGGGAAAACTTTGGCGTATTTAGCCATATGACCTCCAATTGTTGGTTCTTTTTCAACTAGGTAAACTTTTATTCCTGCTTCGGCAACGCGTAAAGCAGCGGTTATACCGGCAATACCGCCACCGATAACTAATACAGCGGGTTTAACAGGCATTTTACCAGGATGTAGGGGAACAGCATTTTCAACTTTTTTAACCGCACCTCTAATGAGATCTATGGCTTTCTGAGTTGCTCCTTCATTGTCTCCATGATGTACCCAGGAACATTGTTCACGAACGTTAACAATTTCTAGAAATGCTGGGTTTATACCCTCCTCTCCCACGTTTCTCTCAAACATTTTTCTATGCATTTTTGGTGTACAACAAGCAATAACTATTCTGTTTAGCTCTCTTTTTTTAATTGATTGTTTGATGAGTTCAACACCAGGTTTTGAACACATGTAAGTGTAATGCCTTGCTACAAGGACGTTTTCCCATTCTGAAGCCGTTTTAACAACTTTTTTAACATCCACAACGTCGGATATATTTCCACCGCATTCACATATGAAAACACCTACACGGGGTTTCTCCAAAGTTTTCACCTCAAACCTAGCTTATCTAGATATGTTGGAGGAATTTCATTTTCATACAGCCCTAGGCTTTTAGGGTCAATTCCCATCGCTAAACCAACTAGTTGAACAAGATGAATCACTGGGATATTAAATTCGATTCCTTTTCTCTCTCGAAGTTCTACCTGTCCCCTGTCGAATTGAAAGTGACAGAAGGAACATGGGTTAAGAATGCAGTCGGCGCCGGCTTCTTTTACACTTGCTAATTTTCTTGCTGTAATCTCTAGAGCTGCATCTAGGTTGCCTGCCCTTACCCCTCCGCCAGCACCACAGCAGAGCAATTTTTCCTTATAGTGTACAGGCTCGGCGCCAAGAGCTGTAACAATATCCTCAAGTATATGCGGCTTCTCACTCGAACCATGACCTCTTATTTTTCTAGGCTTTAAAAAGTGACATCCATAGTGAACTGCAACCTTTAGACCTTCAAGAGATTTTTCAACAGATGATTTTATTTTGTCGATTCCTATATCGTTAGCAAAAACCTCGATTATATGTTTAATTCCTGTCTTAGCGTTGTAATTTCTGTTAATTTTACTTAAAACTTCGTTTACACGTCTCCGTTTGCTGGGATCTTCCTTTAATATGTGCCATGCCTCTTGTAAAGTTGCATAACAACCATTGCAAATGGTTGTTAGGTCAGCATTAAGTGATTCTCCAAGTGAAAGATTCCTTGCAGCTACTACAAGCCAGTTCCACAAGTCAAAGCTACCGAAAACTCCTGGAGCTGGACAACACGATGCACCATTTAAATCTAAAAGTTCTATGTTAAAATGTTGCATAACCCTTTTTGTTGCGGCTTCAAGACCTGGATATCTGAGAGGTGCAATGCAGCCTAGAAAGAAAGCGTATTTTGTCATTTACCCTTCCTCCAAAAGTTTTAAAACCTTTTCTTTAAAACCAGTAGCTTCAACTAATGTTTGAACTTCTTTTAGAGCTTCTGGATAGGTTAAGGTGGTTGGAGGTATTTCAGATACACCTACACGTTTTCTCTTTTCCTTGTCCTCATCTCTCAAAGGTATACTGTGTCCTGTTTCAATAAAGTTCCTTGAAACTATTAGATGTGGTTTTTTCACGTACCCTGCTTCAAAAGCCATGTTTCTAATTAATCGAATGGTATCTGTTGTTTCAACTTCTCTGGGACACCTTTCTTGACAGGTATAGCAGGTTGTGCAGTTCCATAGGTTTTCATCTTTTAATACCTCTTCTTTGAGGCCTAGTTGTGCTTTTCTCATGATTACTCTAACATGATATGCCGTTATTCTACCAGAAGGACAACTTCCATAACATGTCCCGCATTGAATACATGTGAGAATTCTCTCTAATTCCTCTTTTGGAAATATTTGCGCCCCTTTTTCCAATATTTCAGCTATAAAATCGCTGGTTTCTTCATCAATTTTAATTAGTGGTTTTGTTGAATCCAATTCCATCCCCTTTAGGCTTGCCTATATTGACTTGATAAAATTAAGTATTGATATTTTTAAGCTTTATTAGGAAATACAAGAAATACGACTTTCTAATTAAACTTATTTCCAAAAACTATGTAAGTAAAATCTTACAGACACTACAATTAGTTTCTACACGTCATTTAATGATCTGCGGTTCTTAACTTCATACATACTAACAAAATATCACATTTGCGTGAGAAATTTACATCATTTTGATGATTTTCTAAACATATTAAGAAAAAATGACTGAAGTTATGTTTATCATACTCCCTGAAATAGTTACATCGTGTAGGTAGTCAATTCAGACAAGCGATTGCAACAATGGCCATTTTTACTTTAATTTCCGAATTTCTATGAAAGTGGAGTTGAATGTTGAACATCCGCCATAAATCTGCGTTTCATCAGTAGTAAGAGTATTAATGCATCTTCCCTTTAGATCCTTAATGAAAAAATATGCTAATGCTACACCTCTAGGAACTTTATCTGAAACCTTAGCCCTTAAGACAATTTCTCCTAAATCGTTATACACAGCAACAATATTTCCATCTTTTATACCTCGTTCAACGGCATCTTCAATATTTATTTCAATTACAGGTTCAAATCTAGGCATAACATTTCTAAATTGAGAACCTAAGATATCTCGATGCCTAGGTGTAAGGAGAAAAATAGGATATTTACCTTTAATTTCTACATGTTGTGGTAATGGATTTAGACCTCTTTGCTCAGCTTTTTGAGAGTAAAATTCTATTTTACCTGATGGCGTCTGATATTCATCTTTCGGAAAAGTCTTAAGTTTAGCAAATCCCTTAGATCTCAATTCTTCCAAGGTGAAGTTAACCATTTTACTTTTAGCCAACAGATTTCTTATGATTTCCCATTCATCTTCATAAAGTTCTTTATCATTTAGACCCATGTACCTTGCTAGTTCCTTAAACAATTCTACGTTACTTTTTGCTTCTCCCAAGGGTTCAATAGCCTTTTCATTAATAGAGATATATTCATGCCAATAAGAAACATGTACATCCACAGTTTCGAAGAACGTTGTTGCTGGAAGTAAAATATCAGCGTAATTTGCTGTTTCAGTCTTAAATATATCATGTACAACGATAAATAAGTCCTCTTGCTGGAAAATTCTTCGTACAAGATTTTGGTTAGGAAGGGTGATAAGGGGATTAGCACCGTAAATGAAAATCATTTTAATTTCCCCGTTTTTAAGAGCCATGCCGAGTTGAACCATATTGATGCTTTTCTCTGGAACTTTTCTCAAATTTTTTCCAGTAAGATAGTCTAGGTCGAAATCTCTAACTCCATTACAATAGATGAAACCTCTATGTAAGCCTATTAAGGCTGGAAGAAGACATATCGCTCTAACAATTTCCCCTCCATTTAAATGTCGTTGCATACCATAGCCAATATGAATAATGTTAGGTTTGAGATTGGCATAATCCTCCGCAAAATTAGTGATTTCCTCTTTAGATAATCCTGTAATTTTGGAAGTCTTATCTAGAGTGAAACTTTTTACGTGCTCTTTAAATTTTTCAAAACCAAAAGTATATTTCTCGATGAACTTTTCATCGTACAAATTGTTTTCTATGATGTAGTTTGCTATTCCAAGGGCAAGCGCTGCATCGCTACCTACCTTTGGACGTATGTGTATCCCTATGTTTGAAGTTTTCGTTTTTACCGGATCGATAACATAAATTTTTGCCCCATTACGTTTAGCCTTTAAAACAAGTGTGTAGCCGTGAAGATTTGTCCAAGCCGAGTTTATACCCCATAAAACAATCATTTTAGCTTTCAAAATATCTCCTGGGAAAGATCCATAGTGTAAACCGTAGTGTAAAGCTATTGCTTCTTCTCCTGCAGAATCGCATATTGTATGTTGAATACTTGATGCTCCTATTGCATTAAAGAATCTTAAGGGGAAATAATAGTTTAGAAGACCACAGTGACCTGCATACTCATAGTGCAATATGGCTTGTGGCCCGTATTCCCTAATTATTTCTTTTATCTTGTTGGTTATTTCTTTTAGAGCCTCCTCCCAACTAATACGCTTAAATTTTCCTTCACCTTTCTTTCCAACTCTTCTCATAGGATATAAAACTCTATCCTTGCTGTAAACATATTTTAGGTATTTCCTTGCTTTTGAACAGAGGAATCCTTGAGTTGTTGGATGATCTTTTCTACCTTCAATTTTAACAATTTTATTATCTTCAACATAGACAATTAGAGAACAGGTATCGTAACAATCTCTGGGACAAGTAGCAAATACTTTCCTCACTCTGTTCACCCTTTCATTTCAAACAGATTTAAAACCATTATTGCATGTAATGGTTGTTCAGACTTTAACTACACGTATTATAACGATTACGATTACCAATATGATAAGTAGCCAAATTAGTGTAACTATTATGCTTGTTGTCCAATTTTTTGGTTTTTCTTGATCTAGAATTTCTTTTGATTTTAACCTACATTCGTCTAGAATTGCTTGAGGAATCATCTTCCGTACGATAGCAATGCCTAATGGGATTAAAATTAGGTCGTCTACTTGCCCTAAAATCGGAATGAAATCGGGAATTAAATCTATCGGACTAAATACGTATCCCACAATAAGTGAAATGAGTATTTTAACGTGCAAAGGGACTCTGGGATCTTTACATGCAATATAAAGAGTATAGGTTTCATTCCTTAGTTGCTTTACGCGTTGCTTTATTTTTTCCATAAATTTCATTCTATCACCGTTTTGGATAATCTGATCTACTTATAATCGTGTTTCTCTATTTTGTCACCTACTTTTTCATAATTTTTCTTAATTTTCAGTACATTTTTTGTAATAAAGTTAATAAAAACTGTAATAGCAAGCTTTAAATATAATTTGAGAATATCTTATATTGGTAGTAGCATATATTACAACTAATGATTCGTAACAAGGTGTTTGAAATGAACGAAAAACTAAAGCGCAACGCAAGAATTATCGAAATCATAGCCGGAGCAGTTATAGATAAAGTATTAGATGAAATCGATAACTTATTTTCGAATCCGAATCTAGAAGAAAAAATAAAGAAAATGGTTGCCGCCTAAATATCATTAACAACTCACAAAATTCTTATTTTGCTATAATTACTATGATGCGTTATTTTTGATCTCTCTATTTTAACTTTAATGTTCAGTAAGAAATTAAAGTCCTAAGAAGTTTAGATACTAGGTGTAACATTATGCTAAATTTTGTTATTTGAGAAACCTAGGTGCTCAAAAGTGAGCTGGATCGTTGATAAGAATGAATGGTCAAAGTGGTACAACTACATTAAAAGTAAGCTAAAAGTTACATTTGAACGGGATCAAGAAGCCACCGATCTTTTAAGCCATATATTGGAAAACAAGAATGTAATAACTTTTGTTGATCTACAAAACACATTCTCTAATTTTGAATGCGCAGCTGTTGCCGGCACTGGACCGTCTCTTGAAAAATCTGATAAAATAATAAGAAATTTAGGCGAATCTGTACTTTTGATCTCTGCTGATGGTGCAACTTCATTTTTAATTGAAAATAATGTAATCCCTCATGTAATTGTTACCGATTTGGATGGAAGAGTTCAGGACATTTTATATGCAAATGAAAAAGGTTCTATAACTGTTATTCATGGTCATGGAGATAATATAGAAGCTCTTAAAAAATACGTTAGATTGTTTAAAGGAAAGATCATAGGTTCTACCCAGGTTGAGCCTAGACCGTTTGTTTATAATTTTGGAGGATTTACAGATGGTGATCGAGGAGTTTTTCTAGCAGCTTTTCTTAACATTAAAAATATTTTGCTTATTGGAATGGATTTTGGAACCATTATTGGTAAATATTCGAAGCCAGGCTTGAAAAGCTCTCAACCAGCTTCAAAAATTAAATGCGAGAAATTAAAAATAGCAAAAGAATTGATAAACTGGATTACAAGTAAACTAAAGCTAAATATTAAACATATGAATATAACTTAAAATTGATTTAATACTCAATTTTTATAATCTTCAACCATTCAAAATGGTTTTGTCGCGACATTTAGATACTTAAAGTTTGCGAAAAATTTGTTAAGAAGCTAAATAGAATTATTGTGTGTAGGTGGAGGAGAGGTATTGCTACTCAGGTGAGTAATGTGAAATTAATTTTAGACCTAGAAAATATCATAGCAAATCATGGAGCAAAAGATGTGAAAAAACTTCTCCTACGTATATCTTTATATGCTGTAGATGAGCATCAAGATGGTGTTGTTTTACTTCACCAGCCAAAAATGAGAATTAAAAATCTAGGAGACGATAATATTTATGGTTTTTTAAAAATAAAGAAATTAAAAGCCTCTACTGGACTTATAAGCATCGTTAGAATCGGTTTGGAAACTTTGGATGTGATGTTCCCTCTCCCCAAAGGTATCAAGAAAAATGTGAAAATTTCACACCATCTGAAAAACTATGTTAAGGGAACAGAATATTGGGAAATTTGGGACTCAAACATCTCCCAAACTGCCAATGAGATCTTTAAAACAAGCAAAAGTTACGTTGATATTTTAGAAAATACGTTTACTTTTGTTCATGAAAGATTAAAGCTTAAAAGTAAAATGAAGGAAAGACTTGGAGCAGCTGAAGCTTTCAAGAGAAGAGAAGGAGACTGTGACGAGTTTTCAGACCTTTTCATAGCTTTACTTAGGGCTAATAATATTCCTAGTAGAAGGGTCGTGGGCTTATTTATAACACCAAAGGAAAGAGAAATTTCTTGGGAATATCATGCATGGTGTGAAGTTTGGGTTCCAATAGTTGGTTGGATACCATTTGACCCTGCTTTAGGATTTTTTGCATCAATTAGTTGGAGGCATCTTAGCAGGGTAAAAATGGGACTAGTTCCAGATAGGCCCATGAGAATCATCAAATGGAGTTCTGGGGGAAACCATGTCGAATTGAATGAAAATGACATTAAAAATGTGGAGGTAATAAAAACCTAGAACACGTCTAAAAGGCAAACGATAGGATTTCATATCTTGTTATGTGTGAAAAAACCATTCAGACAACTTTCTTTGTGTTATATACGACATTAATTTTTCGAGCCTTCCTATTGCATTTTCAACTCTGTCTCTTTTAAAGTCTCTTTCCTCGCAAAGAAATCTTATGATACCTTCTTTATCTGGCCGTTTCCATTCCAATTTATAATTATTTGTTACTTTAGGCTTTAGGAAGATTTCTCTTATTTCTTTGTAATTTTCCTCCAACCGTATTTTTCCACTTTTCAAAAGGTTTTCAATATTTCCATATGTTTTAATAAGCTTCAAAGCCTTTTTAGGCCCTATACCTTTAACACCTTCATTGAAATCAGTTCCAACTAAGATAGCTATATCTACAAGTTGTTCTCGTGTGATTTTTAAATCGTCTAATAAGACCTTTAACTCGATAAGTTCTGGTTCTAGGGGACGTGCTATCCCTTTGCTTGGTAGAAATTCTGTTCCACTAATTGTTAAATATCTAACCAGTCTTGGTGAACCATAGAGAAGGCTGTCCCAATCTCTTGAACAGGTACAGTATGCATCGCCTTTTGTAGCCATATATGCTGCTTGTGCTTCAGCATCGCTTGGGGCTTGGACCCATGGTAATCCCATTAGTTCTAGTAGTTCTTTAACCTCTTCAATCATTTCTTTTGTTAACCTGCTTGTTTGCACAGCTTTTCTCCATGCTGTTGCTAGATCTCCTCGGAACAACGCTTTTATCCATTCTTTTTCGGCTTTCTCTTTGATCTCTCTTCTTTTTTCTATCTCTTTTAATTTTAGTGGATGTGGCTCTCCGTCAAAAACAAAGATTGGTAAGATTCCATACTCTGCAAGTCTTGTGATTCTATAAAATACTCCCATGAGGTGAGAAGTTACTCTACCTGTTCTATCTGTGAAGTGTTTTCCATCTGGTTGTCTTATTAAAGCTAAAAATTGGTATATTTCATTGTTAGCATCAAAAGCAACCTTTTTTGTTGAAAGGAAATGGAAAGAGATTTTCTTTCTACATGTGATGATTGGTGTAAGATATACTCCCAAATGACTCCACCCATTTAACCTACCACTGGATAAAACAAACTAGTGTAACATTGTTTGATGACGATACAACTCTCCGTATTCTATGTGATATTGGATGTTTTTGTTTTATGAATTTTTAGGAGAACTCTTAAAATTAGTATGTCTAATATTGTGCTAAAGCACCATGGTAAAGGTTTTGAATATGTGTAGAGTATTGCTCCTAGGAAACTTGATGTCATAAAAGAAATTTGGCCGATCATCTCTAAGCTTGCGCTGTATCTGCCTCTTTCTTCTAACTTAATTACGTCAACGGTTAATGCTCTCCAAGAAGATGTATGTAGGGTATAAAATAGTGCAGATAACGTCCAAATTACAAGTAGATATGTGAAAGAAAAGCAGAAAATGAAGAAGATGTTTAGAAAAGAGTATCCAAGAAAAGTTAGAAGTAAAATTTTTGTCCAACCTTTTTTGTCAGCAATTTTTCCCGCTGGAAAAGATAGAATTGTACATAATATTCCGAAAAATGTTAATGCATAGCTGTATTGGGAAATAGATAATCCTACAACTTCTAATACGTAGAAAATCACAAAATAACTTGTTAGTCCCATTGCAAACTTATCTAAAAACTGTATGTACAAAAGACGTTTAGGAGTCTTATCTAACTTCATCATAAGTTTAAAAGTGTCAAGTAGAGTTTCTTTAATGCCACTTGCAGTGAAATTATTTCTTTTAACATTCTTTTTTACCGTCTCTGTAAGAAATAGTCTAGTAAAAGCTCCAGTAATTGTAAGAAAAACGGATAAAAATAAACCTCTTTTAAAACCGTATAAAAAACCATATTTGGTAAGAAGATAGCCACCGAGGAGAGGTGCAATATAATAAGGTAGAGAGATAGTTATGTTGAGTAGAGAGAAATAGGTTGCTCGTTTATTTGAGGGAATACTGTCTGCAAAAAGTGCAATAAAGGCGGGAGTAGAAATAGATGTAAATATTGAAACTAGTAAGGCTGCTAGAATCAGTTCATAAATGTTTTCTGCAAATATGTAGGCTAGAAAGCCTGTAGAGTATCCGAAGGTTGCAAAAATTAAAATCCATTTCCTACCAAATCTATCTGAGAGACTTCCACTTATCAAAAAACCGAAAATTTGAATTAAAGTTGTAAGAGAACTTAAAAGACCTACAAAAATATATGTTTTTCCTATGATTTTCCAGTAGAGGGAAATATAGGGTAGGATTATTTGGGATCCGCTCACAGTTATCGTTGTTGATAACATTAATACCTTAATATTTCTTCTATAGTCTTCAGAGCGAATCGCATGGTTGTTCATGAATTACCCTTTTAGAATATGCATGATGGTTTAAAATCTCCACGAGTAGTGTAACAAAAGAATGAGGTTAAGGAAGTATGTAATGGTGACTTGGATTACCAGTAGCTGTAATTTTCATCGAGCTTTGTTGAATACACTATGAACCATGGTAATACAGCGTCCCAGAAGCTTTGCCAAGCATTCCATCCAATGACCATTAGGAAGAAGTTAAAGTAGCCGCCGAACATTTCTAAAACTTCATTTGTAGTTAGACCCATCCATAGAGGTACTGCCCAGTATAAGTTTAGGAAAAAACAGACAATAAACCTGGCTAATGCCCCAAAGAATGCTAGTGAAAACCATATATAGGGCTTTCGTAGATTTTTTGAGCTGTATTCGACTTTTGGTAAAGCTTTAAGGATTAACGCTGGTACTAGAAACATAGGCACTGTTGCGCTGAATTTCATTGTTGCCCCTATAAAACCTGTTTGTCCCAAGAACATTATGCCAATTGTTCCTACCATAGCGGATATTATTGCTGCTTCAGTTCCAAAGAGAAAGAAAGCAATGATCCATGGGAAACTTGTAGGATCAAACATTTTCATGCCCCAAGGTAGGTTTGGAATAAATTGCGTGAAAGGTATTAACACTATGGATAACGCTCCAAGCATCGCTCCGCCCACAAATTTAATGGTTTTGACAGCTTCATACCTTAGTTTTAGGTTTTTCGTTTCTTTCATGTTTATACCCTCATTCAGGCTTTGTTTCAGTGCACACACTATACTGTTTACAAATATATAGTTTACTACTCAATAGGTAGTAACTCAAAAATGAGTATAATGAACCATTACAAAATCATTAAATTAAAACATGCTACTAGTTCAAATCAAGCCGTTAAGACTTGAGAAGAGATGATTACATGACTCTTAAACAAAAAATATCCATATTAGCTTTAAAAATTTTACATTCAACAATAAGAAGACCAAAGAAAATAAAAATTTACAATAAAACGTTTATTTTATTACCAGGCGTTTTTTCTCCTCGCGGAACTCTTACAAGCACTTTTTTAGCTAAGAATTTAGGGGTAAGAGAAGGTGACTACGTTCTAGATTTAGGAACTGGATGTGGAATTCAAGCAATATTTGCTGCCGAGAAAGCCAAGAAAGTAATAGCAACTGATATAAATATACGAGCAGTACAATGTGCAAAAATAAATGCCAAAATTAACAATGTTGCGGATAAAATAGAAGTACGACATGGAAATTTGTTTGAACCAGTTAAAGGAGAGAAATTTGACTTGATAATTTTCTCTCCACCGTATATTCCTGGAAAACCCAAAAATTATTTTGAGTACGCATGGTTTTGTGGAGAAAAATACGAAGTAATAAAAGAATTTTTTAAAGAAGTAAAAAGATATCTTAAACCGAATGGGAGAGTTAGAATGATCTATAGTAATATTTCCGACATAAACCTTCTTTTCAATATATTAAAGAAAAATAAGCTAAAGTGGTATGTTGTAACATATATGAAAACAATAATGGAGAAAATATTGATCCTAGAAATAAGAATGTAAAAATTGTTAGTAATTTGATGAAAAATAGGTTGGTAGAGAGCGTTTAGGTCCCTTTTATCTAGGTTTTGAGACATCCCTCCGACAGTGCTCGTATAATATTTCTTTTTCTACAAATATAAGCATTTTCGTTTACATTTTCCTACTTTACGAATGTATATATACTTGTTCGTAATACATCGCAACGAAATAAATTTAATCGATTATTCACAGAGAAATTAGAAAATAGAATGAAGAATTTAGTCTTTTATAAGGAGATTTTTCATACATGCAACTGGTGCGGATTTTATAATCTTTACCTCTATGGTTTTCCCTAGAATCCCTGAAAGAGCCCCTGCAAATATACCATCGACGTAGTGGCAAAGTAGCATACCCTTTTCTCCTCTCTCTATATTTAATCTTTGACACAGAGTTCTGATAGGACATTTTCTAACAACTATTTGATCATCATTTTTTATCTCAATCTCCCACACTGAATGAAAAACTTCCAATAATTTCTTAATTGCATCCTCTAAATTAGAGGTTTTTTCGACGGGTTTAGTTAGTTTTTCTCCGTATTCTTTTCCAGATGCGTATAGCAATGCTCTTGACCCTGGACCTACTATTTTTTCTAAGGATTCACTGATTGCAGCAAGTATGTGCATATAAAAGTCTTTTAAAGCCTCTTCTTCACCGCTCAACATGAACACCTCAAAAATGTATGAACATGCATGCTAGTCATAAACAATAATAACGAGGTTATATTAAAAGTTTAGTTTTGAGAAGTCCGCAAAATGACAGAAAAAGAATATATACAATCACTTAAGGATAAACATTAAATTTCTTCGGTAGTTCACAAAGTATTTTGACATTTGGACATAAAATCTATATATTTGGAGCTAATATAATAGTGGATTAGAGAGAGGTGTTTACAATGGAGATTTTTAATCTTTGGGATCTAATTGTCATGCTTATAGCCTATCTATATACCATAATCGTAATCTCGATTGGCGAAGCGCTTAGAAAGAAAAAGAATTACCCATCTTCATTCACCAGAAAAGTTATACACCTCTTTGCGGGTTTTGCAATATATACGTGTCCTTTTTATCCCCATTATTGGCCTGCAACCATCGTAGCATTAACATTTACCATTCTACTATATTTAACCGGGCCAAAATCACCTGTGAAGAAGCTTACAAGCTGGTTTGAAGCGATGGCGCGCGAAGAAGACTATGAAACAGGGCACATTTTCGGACCCTTTTATTACGCTCTTTCAATAACGATCTTAGTAGCAATTTTCTCTTTCCAAATACTTCCAATACAATACATGTTTACAGCTGCAGCTGGACTCACAGTGATGTACTGGGGAGATGGTTTAGCAGCCCCCATAGGGAAAAAATGGGGAAAACATCAATACCAAATATTTCCAGGCGCAATAAGATCAGTGGAAGGTTCATTGGGCGTTTTTGCAGGAGGATTTGTCGGTGCTTTGCTCGCAATATGGTTCTTCGGACCGTTCAGTGGTCTCTATCCCTTGATGTGGAATCAAATTTTGATCTTAGCGTTTATAGCGGCCATTACAGGTATGGTTGTGGAAGCAGTGTCGCCCAGAGGCATAGATAATATTACCCTACCCTTTACGGTTACTGGAGTACTTTACCTTGCCTCAATTATCCTTGGAATCATCACCTAACATCATATTCAAATCCTTACCGTATAAAATTCATAACCGACACTTTAGGGCCTACTTAATGTTAAAATAATTCTTGTTTACGTTTCCGATTACAAGGGAGTATTGGTGTTAACTTTGTCTTTCAGAAAGTTGCTTAGAGATGTATATGTGGTAGCAGGACCTGAATTAACACATTTCTATGATGCATACGCTTATTTAGTGACCAGAAAAAGTACAGCAATATTAATAGATGCTGGATCTGGTCTTGCAACGGAAAAATTATTCAAAAATATAATAAACATTGAAATAGAGCCGCGAATGGTAAAATATCTCGTATTAACCCATGGTCATTACGACCACATAGGTGGAGCTAAAAAATTAAAAGAAAAAATAAATTGCAAAGTAGTTATGCATCAACTTGATGCAGAAGTGTTAGAAAAAGCGGATGCTATACTAAGTGCGGCAGATTTCTATGGTGAATCATTTGAGCCATGCAATGTAGACTTAGAATTAACAACAGAGGACAAGGAAACCTTACGTCTTGATAGTATTATTTTTGAAGTTTTGCATATACCGGGACATACACCAGGTAGCATTGCTCTATATTATGAAAGCGACCAGGGACAAAAAGTGTTGTTTGGAGGAGATTTACATGGTCCGTTTAGTTCTAAGTGGCGAAGTGATATTAAACAATGGAAAAAATCTATAGAAAAACTATTAAAATTAGATATCTCCCTTCTATGCGAAGGACATAACATTGTGAAAAAACATCCTCGCAAATGGATAAGAGATCTACTTAAAAATGTCATACACATTACATAATTCAGTAAATGTTTAAATTCTAAATTTTATTGTAGCCGAATTTTAAAGTTAAATTATTTTGTGGACAGGCGATGTTGATGCAAATCAATCCATTAAAATTGTCTGAAGAAATTAGAGGAATTGTTTGTAAAACTATTGACGATATTGAATTGAGAAAGTATTTTAGGTTTAGAGGCGGTAGATGGTATGGTGGAGTAGCTACAGCTGACTGTGTTGGATGCTGTCTTAAATGTGTTTTTTGCTGGGGTCATTTAACAAGGGATAATCCTCGAGAACATGGAAAGTTCTATACACCTCTTCAAGTCTTTAGCCAGATAACGAAGATAGCTGAGAAACGTGGATATAATAAAACTCGTGTAAGTGGTGGAGAACCAACAATAAGTAGAGATCATCTGCTACAACTTCTTGAACTTGTTGACCAAACAAATTATATGTTTATTTTAGAGACCAATGGTATTTTGATCGGAGCAGATAAAACTTATGCGCAACAATTGTCAAAATATGATAATTTGTATGTTAGAGTTTCAATTAAGGGGTGTACACCAGAAGAGTTTTCAAAATTAACTGGAGCAAGTCCTGAAGATTTTTCTCTTCAACTTAAGTCTTTGGAAAATCTTCTTGACGCAGGTGTGGCATGTCACTCAGCTGTTATGCTAAGTTTTAGCACAAAAGAAAGCATGGTTAAACTTTTAGAAGAATTAAGAGAGATTGACAAAGGATTACCGAACCAAGTTGAGGAAGAATACGTTATCCTTTATCCTCATGTTAAAAAACTATTAAGGAGAAATAATATTTGGCCTTTTAAGGCAATAGAACCGTAAATCCCTAATCTTTAGTAAGTATGTTCTCTAGATTTTCTAACAATTACAATTAACGCTATCATCATGAAGACTATGATAAATGAAAATATGATGTAAACGTCGAAACGTTGTTTCGGTAATAGTTTTGATAACAAGTATAACGCTATTTGTAGATTTCTCTCCAATACATTTTTAATTTTGTTTTCTGGTGGGTTAAAATATTCCCAGATATTATAAAAATAGAATGTTCCATCAATTTCTTTTGTATGTTCAAGTATCCATGTATCGTTGCCATATTGTCCGTATACTTCAATTACGAATGCAAAAATACGATGTACACCGTACATCCAATCTCCCCATTCCCCGCTACAAGTATACAGTTCACTAGCTTGAAAATAAGGATACCCACTTATTTCGCTCATGTCTTCAGCAAGAGAAACAAATTCTTCTTCATCTGGAGGCGGATCATACGTATAACTCCATGGATAAAGTATAACCTCGGTTCCACTATGAAAACTTATAGCATACTTAATGTTTTCATGAGTTTCAACAAAATTTTTAATTGCTTGCGTTTCAAGTTCAGAAAAGGGTGCAGAACCAATATAGACTTCTGAATGTGGATCTGAACTGCCGCTACTTACTTCAGTATCATTCCAGTGAAAGTCATAATTACGGTTTAAATCAACACCTCCAAGCCAATCCTCATTTACTAAGCCATCACCATCGTCATCAATCCCTTCAAAACCTGAAGATGCGTTGTTCCACCATTGATATATTTCTCCATCTCCATCTACATCGTTTGGAGGATCCTCATCAACTTTCCCGTCTCCATCTTCATCTATTGGGCGAAGATTTTTTCTTTGCCAAGGGTTTATCTCGGAAATTTCTATTCCATCTGCATTTAAAGCGGGTATTATGTAAATTACGGTCTGGTCTAGTATTTTTCTAATCGTGTTGTTTGTAGCGTAGTTTGTTGCAAGATACCATGCGGTATAGAGGGCTACTTCAATTGTTATTCTTTCCCGCGCGTGGTGATACGAAACAATGAATAAAGCTGGTTTAGGTTTAGAAGATACGTGACTTGAGAGTTCTATACACCATATATTTCTATTATTCCACGTTTTTCCAATGGAATAGATTTTTGCAATTTCACTGTAGCTTTCGTTAAGTTTTTTCAAAAAATTAAGAATTTCACTATAATTATGATATTTGTTCCAAGAAAATTGGAAAAATACATTAGTACTAAGGCTGCCTGTTTTTTGTGAGTGAAAAATACTCGGTTGAGAGCTATAAATTATAATGTTATTAAGCAATATTATGATGAGAATGATTGTCTCAACTTTTTTCACGAAACAGACCATCCTATATGTGGTGTTATTGTAGATTACATGTTTCCTTAGTGAATTTAAATTTTAGCATCTTTTTAACAAGATTTAGCAAATTATTTATAGGGTTGCTACGAGAGTTAGAATGGGTGTCAAAGCTGGATAGTGAAGGACAGTCAGATGATTCTAAAAAAATCTTAGTTCCGATAGGAGGGCATTCATCAGAACTAAAGATATGTAATCTTCTTTTAGATCTAGCTAAGACTAAAAAGCATAAATTAACGTTCTTACATGTCAAGACTCCGGAAGTGGAAGCAGATAAAGTATTAAATGAATTGGAGAAGAACATAAAAAGGGAAGGAGCAGATGCTCGAATAGAAATAATTCATGGTGAAGATGTAGCTTACGAGATTTTAAAAGAAGCAAAAAGACATTATAGTTTAATCGCCATGGCTTCAAGACTTAAAATACTGAAAGAGGAGATTTTTGGAAGTGTAGTAAATAAAGTTGTTAGAGATGCACCGTGTGATGTACTAGTTTTTCATAATGCGAATAAATTTCCTAAAAGCTTAAGCAACATACTTGTCCCTTTGTTTTCACCAAATAGAAAAGCCATAAGATTAGTTCTAGAGTTTACCAATATAGAATGTTGTAAAGATGCCGACATTACCTTCTTGCATATTCATGAATTACCTATTACTCTTCCAATGGGTACAGAATATATTCCAGAAGAGAATAAAACAGAGACTAGAGAGGTTTTATTCATTGTTAAAGAAGAATCAAAAATTGCCGGTAAAACACCTTGGATAAAGAATATATTTACTAGAGATGCTAAGAAAACATTACTAGAATACGTGAAAAGGGTTAAACCCGATTTGATATTTATACCAGCTAAAAAGAAGCCAAGAGCGTTTTTTGGACTCTTAGGCACGGATGAATATTATTTAGCTTCGCGTCTAAATCTTCCAATCATCTTCTTCTTTTAGTTTTGTTCATGTAAGTTGTTATTGAAAAGGAGGAAATTACGGCGATTACAAAGGTTGTTACTATAAGTGGTGTATAAAGATAGGATATCAGCAAAACAGTAACTACAAAAATAATAATTGAGGCAGCAATACTGAATAAAGCATGACTTTTAAGTACTCTTTTAATACTAAGTTTGAATGCAGACAAGTTGACCATAAAGAAAATTATTAGAAAAAATAGGCTTGAAAGTGTTGCAACATCTTGTAAAACACCAGCTAAAGTGAGAATTGCAATTACACTTGAAGTAAAAATAATGCTAATATAAGGTACTTTAGTCTTTTTGCTGAGTTTAACAAGTTTTTTAGGTGCTAAATCGTCTCTAGCTAAAGCAAACATCATTCTCGAAGAACCGTATAAACTTGCATTAAAAGCACTAGCAGTTGCAAAAAGTCCTCCAACACCCAGTATAATTCCGCCGATACTTCCCATGAAACGTTCTGCCGCTTCTGCTAAGGGAGCTTCACTAATCATTAGTTCAGCTGGATTAACAACAGTTAAAGAAACAAGCGTCACGAGGAGATATATTGTTGAAACAATGATTATGCTTATGTAAATAGCTCTCCTGATATTTTTCCTCGGATTTTCTAATTCTTCAGCGCTTGTCGCAATAAGTTCGAATCCCTCATATGCGATAAAAATTAAACCACTACCTAAAATTATATTTAAGAACTGAAAGTTTTCATTGAAATCAGGGATATAAGCTTCGAGCCTCTGTATTAAACCAGTTTGTAAAGCGAAAAAAAGACCTGCTCCAACAAATAGGAGAAGAATAACCACTTTTGCAGCTACTAAAATGTTTTCAACGCTACCAGTTTTTTTAGCACCCCTTAAATTTAAAATGGTTAGAAAAACTATTAGTAGGATGCTCCACGTTTTCCAGGGACTGTTAACAAAATAAGACATGTAGTATCCAAATGAGACGGCGTAGAGTGAACAGGATGAGATGTATCCAAACCATATAAGCCAAGCAACGAATCCTCCCGCAAAATCTCCAAAACCAGCTTTAACATATGCATAACTAGCACCACTGCTTGGATATTTTTCTGCTAGGGCAGAGTAGCTATAGCCAGTTAATAAAGCGGAAAATGTACATAGAGTTAAGCTTAGGAAAACAAATTTGCCAGCTATACCTGCAACTAAACCTATGACTGTGAAAATACCTCCGCCAATCATTCCACCTATGCCTATTGTTATAGCTTCAACTAGTCCTAGCTCTCTAACTAATTCAACTTCATAAAGTTCCTTAATTTCTATTTTTTTGTCCACCTTCCGCCACCCGCCCACCCACCCGAGGCCTTTATGCGTCGGGTATATGTTTTGTATCAATGTAGAGATTTGTTGATGAATAAACAAATATAGTTAAAATTCCTTGCCTACAGTGTTTTAAAGCTTTTGAATGTGATGTTTATAGGGTTTTACATCGATTTGTTTAGAAACATTTAAATTAAAATAAACAGAATTAGGTAGAAACTTAGAGTTAAGCTTGAAAATTCTTTTGATGGATTGCTACGATCGGTGGAGAGAATGGTTCAAAAAGAAAACATGGTCCTGTTAGTACTATTTGCTCTTCTTGGAATAGCCTCGATATTTATTTTCTTCTATGAAGGTATTAACGTTCCGAGTATGGGACTAGTTGAAGGTATAACAGATCTAATTATTGAAGGAATATCTACAATGGGTTACATTGGTATAATGTTGCTAACAGCTGTAGAAGTTGTGGTGTTTCCTATTCCAAGTGAAATTATATTGCCATTTTCTGGTTATTTAGCTTATCTTGGAAGATTTTCATTATATGGGGTAGTTATAGCTGGAACCATTGGAAGTTTGCTGGGAAGCTTGGCAGTGTATTATTTAGGATTAATTGGTGGTAGAAAACTGATAATAAAGTATGGTAAGTACTTTATGATTAGCGAGAAAGATATTGAAATGGCTGAGGAATGGTTTGAAAAATATGGTGAATTATCTGTTCTCATTAGTAGATTAGTACCAATAGTTAGAACTTTGATTTCTTTTCCAGCGGGTGTTGGAAAAATGAACTTAAAAAAGTTCGTGTTATATACTACGATAGGGTCATCTCTTTGGTGTTATTTATTAGCTTATTTAGGATACCTTTTAGGACCAAATTGGATGATAATTGACACGTTCTTTAGAAAATTGGATGTTATAGCATTAATAGCTGTTATCATATTAACAGTACATTTCATATTAAAAATAAAAAAGAGAAAAAATAGATAGCAGTGTTTAACCTGGAGTAGCTACGAAAAACGTGTTGTCATGTTAAATTTACTTTATTTTTTCTTTCCCAGAATTTCTCTAAATATTCTATCCCTCTCAGCTATGAATTTCCTAAATTTGGAGTCCTTTTGAATTGTTTTCAAAACGCAACTTCGATCAATAACGAATACCAATTGTTCTCTTTCAAATCCTTCAGATGCAAATGAACCTTTCAACCTTTCCTCCATCTTAACTATTTCCATTTCTACTAATTTTGAAACAGCATTATCGATATCTTCTGTGTTTTCAACTCTTTCCTCTCCAAGTGTACCATGAAACATAGGTACTTCCCTGTACAGTTCAGAAATCCATAAAACCCCATTATAAAGCATTAAAACCCTCAAAATATCAGCCATAAGTTTTTCAGGTTCTTTTTCTGAACTTAACAATCCTAATATTTTCGCTTCTAACCCATCCAAACAGTTTAACCTCCAAGTTTTAGCCTAATATTAAACTGCAGTTGTTCAATATAAATTCACTTAATGCGGTAAAGCTTATGAATGCGACCTCAATCTTTCGATGCTCCTCTTGTTTTAGCGAAATACCATATCACTATGTAAGTCAATGTAGATATTGTAGCTATTAAGCAGCCAATATCAAAAGAGACCGCTATAACTCCCCTTGTAACTGAATTAATGAAGAAGACAAGCATTATAGAGGCTGAAGAACAAAGAATGGAGAATATAAAGCCAAATATTGGTCTTATAAGAGTTAATATTAGAAACAACGGAATTACTATAAGAATTGTGTATCTTATCCATGGAGATATGGCAAACGTTAGGCCGAATCGTTCAATTAATTCCCAAATTGTTAGCGAACTTCTGTCACCTATAGCAATCCAAGGCATATAAAGTGATAAAACTGCAAGGAGCCATGCAACAAGCCCAGCAACATAATTTAAACATCTTCTTGAAAATGATGGTTTAATATTCATGTAAACTATAAGTAGGGCAGCGAAGAAAAGTACTATTGGAACAAAATATATTGGCGGAATGGTTTTTACCACATAAACTGGTGTTGTGGAAAATTGTAAGTCTCCTTTTCTAGCTATCACATAAAACATGAGATTTCCCGGAATATTTGAAGAGATTATCTTAGTCCAAATACCATTTTTTAATTCCATCGAAACAACTTTCCACGTTTCACCAAGTGAACCATGCCTATAAGCGAGAAAAAGATCATAATCCCCTGATACACTTGCTTTTACAACTACTTTCGTAGAAAGCCCTTTACGAACTTCATATTCACAAGTTATTTTCGGAAGTGACTCATCTGATCTATTAAAGTGATAATTAAGCCATGAGAGACTTGATTCTATCCAACCTTTATATTCCTTAAAATGTCCCCAATTTGGAGCTAAATTTAAAATCTTGTCGCTGCTACCAATCATGTTAAAAGTGTCGTTTATTGATTCTAGAGTGAAAAATTCATCGTTTGTACTTGCGAGCATCAATATGGGTATTTTTATTTTAGGAACATATGCAATGACGTCAAAGTACTTCATAACGTTTCTAGCACCTTGGTCATTTATAGATACGTTTGGTGGCATTAGACCATTTGCAAATGTTCCTGCTTTAATTAAATTTTCATAATTTCCTGCAGCAACGATCGGAATAGCGATGCTAACTCTTGGATCTATAGCAGCAATTATGAAGGTTTCTATACCGCCCATTGAGGCGCCGGAAACAGCTATCCTTGTTGTATCAACTTCGGGTAAGCTACGGAGAAATGTTATAGCTCTTAGTGCTGCCCAAATCGCATGGTAAAAATAGGCTCCCTGAGGTTCTTGGGTGCCATTAACTATGTTTTGAGGTATACATTCTGGAAATTTCGTGGAATATCCGCATCCTGGAGCATCTGTAGCCAATACGATATAATTGTGAAAAGCAAAATATTCCATTATTTCAATGAATGATTTATGGGAACCTTGATATCCGTGAAGTAGCAGTACTGCTGGTATTTTACCTGTTATATTTGAAGGTTGCATTAACAATCCGTAAATTTTTACTTTTACTCCCCCGTAAATTTCACTTAGAAACTCTGCGTGTTTTATAATGATCTTCCTATTTACTCCGTTGTAGGTGATATTTTTCTCTTCGATTTTTGTTATGTTTGCATTTAGCGGGTCTATTTCTGCTTTTGTAATGTTCCAGAAATCTGTTTCAAAAGTGTCTGGTGACGGAATAGGTGCGTATCGCTTTGGAAGTTGAAATAAAAGTGTATTAACACTCATATTCACCATGTATGTAAAACCGAAAAGAAAAATCAAGAATATTACTTTAAATTTGTTTTTATTCAATTGCTTCACCTCTCTAGTTCTAAGTTATATATTCAACATCTTCTTTGAAATTCCTGAGAGAGGCTGTAGCTCCAATAACGATATCTGATAGTTTTTCTGGAATCATCAACATTTTTGTAATAAGTGTTTTGAGGGTCGGTAAGTCTTTTTGGGCAGCTTCTGCAAACTCTTTTGGCCATATGGCCATAAGTTCTCCTGTTCTATTTAATATTTTAATCAAAAACCCCATCGGCAAATCTTCAAAAGTTAAAAGGATTAACAGTATATTTTGCCCTGAGACTTCCCTTCCCTCAGGGCTAATTAAACTTTTAATTGTAAAAGACTGGATGCCTCTTTTCTTAGCACATGAAAGGAAAAGGTTGAACCATTCTTCTTTTAGAATGATTACTTTACCTTCGCTTATGGATTTTAGGTCGCAAAAGTGCCATTTATATTCTTTCTTTCCTACCTCCGCCTTTACCTCCCACAATTTCATTTTGAGGCCTCTAATTATAGCTCTTAACGGTATAATCTTACTCTGATGCTAAAAATATAGGGGACGACACAGCTTATTTACTTTCCGTCTTTACCTCATGTATTTTTTCGTTAAGTTCTTCTAGTCTATCTCGAAGATAATCTACTTGTTCCGATATTTTTTCTTTCACATCTTGGAAAAGATCCATAAGATTTTTTGTGTCGCTCAACATTCTGTTTAATATAGCTTCAAATTCTTCTAATTCATCTAAGCGTCTGAAACTTTCAGAAACAACATCATTGACATGGAGAAGACTTTCTAAAAGAGATGATACTAGAAATCTTAGGAGTATTGGATCATCTACATCTGATAAATTTTTGGCTATGCTGGCTGTATCCATTAGAAAACCGAAAAATTTTAGCGCATCTTCAAAACGACTATTTAGAAATTTTACAATGGGCTCCATTTGACGTAGGTATTCCGCAAATTTACTATAATCTTCAAATATTTTTTCTTTAATTTCGTCAAATTTTTCAAGTTTTTCCTCGGATTTCCCGTGAAGTAGCTGAATAATTTCACAGAGCATATCTTTAATTTTTTTAGGAAGTTCCTCCAAACGTAACACCCAAATCCAACTTACATGATTTTACCGTTAACATAAATATTTGAAATGTCCCACCACTAATACATTCTCTATTTTCAATCTAGGACAAATATTTACCCTTGAGTATTCATTTATTGATTTTTATCTAAATAAGTCTTTTTCTACTGGTCTCAACAATTTTTGAATCGAATATTCACCCTTAGGATATTTGAAACCTCTAATTACAACTACAGGAATTCCCTCATTTGACTCTCCCATAACAAGTTCCGCTGCTGAAGCAAGCTCATCAGCTATCGCAACTAGTGTTGTTTCTAAAACATATCCAAAAAGATCTTTTCTCCCTCTCATATCGTAAAGAGGATCGATACCAGCCACACCAATAGCTACACCGACAGCTCCTTCACGTAAAGGTCGACCAAAGGTATCACTGATAATAACTGCAACTTCCTTCCCAGTTAGCCGCCTTATTTCATCTCTTATTTTTCTAGCGGATGCATCGGGATCTAAAGGAAGAAGTGAGACTGTTTCCTCACCTGGAACATTGCTTCTATCTACGCCGCTATTAGCGCAAACAAATCCATGACGTGTCTCCATTATTAGGTGGTGTCCTCCCATTCTTACTATGCCTTTACTTTCCCTTAGAATAACTTCGACCAGACGTGGATCTTTTCTAGTTTCATTTGCTAAGATTTTTGCAAAAGGACTAGGTTCGATGTCCTTCAAGTTAACTATTCTTCCTTCAGACCTGGACACGATGGTTTGGGCAATGACAATTATATCGTTATCTTGAATACCCACATTTTCTTTTTTAGCTGCTTCAATTATTAATTTGGCAATGTTATCTCCTTCTTTGACTATAGGAATCGTTTCTAATCCGTATACCTCCATTTTCTTCAATTTGACCTCACCTAAAATAAGGTATTAGTCTCATACATCATACGTATAAATTTACGACTTTTACTCTGGTCTTTTAAGTGTAATCAAGAATTCACAGAAGTTAATGTGTTTATCAGCCATTTGACAACGTGTTTCTTTGCATTCGACTCCGATATTATTTCTGATACTATGTTCGGTCCATCCTGCAAAAAGTCCAGAGTAGAAGTCACACATAGGTTCATTTATCTTCCATATGACTTCTCTATAACCCATAGATTTAAGAGAAGTACAAAGTGGACATTCTATTAATCTAATTCTAATTTTGTTTAGATCCTCAGTTACACGCATTATAATGTTATCACCGGGTAATCCCGTAATAGCTTCAAGTCCAACTCTAAGATTTCCGATATGATTTCTAATTACGTCATTTAAATCATTGAACTTTTCAGCTGGACGTTCCACCTTACCGTAAGTTAAAAGTTCCTCTACCATTCTGCCAATTTGCCTACCAATATGGTATAGAGTTTTTCTCGATCTTTCCATATCTCCAAATACACTAGTTAAACTATAGCTTAAAAAACCAAGTAAATGACTTGGCACAAATGTCACTTTATATTGTTCAAAGATTTTACGTGCATCTTTTCTTCCCATTATTCCTCCTGGGTATGTATTAGGAAACTTTTCAGCATCAATCCATTTTTCTTTTAATACCATTCCTAATCCCCTCTTACTCTTTTATTTCAACCGCCTTTTTACTAATCAAAAATTTTATAGCTTCTAGAACCTCCCCCTCGTTACGTGCAATACCTTTAGCTAGTTCTCTAACCGATTTTTCACCGTCAATGAGCATAAAAAGATCTGCAAGCCAGCTTCCAAATTTTTCGTTTAACTTATTTTTCTCAACTAAATCTAAGAACTCCATAAGGGATAATTTCTTACTCAGAATGCTGTTCCAAGTGATGGCTACCTCTTCTACGGCTTCTTCGCTTGGTGGTACTTCTTCAACTTTTTCAACAGTCAATTTTTCTTTCTCCACTGTTGGTGGAGGAGGTGGGGGAGGAACTTCAATTGGCTTTTCCTCTTTGATAACTTCTGGTTCAGGTTTCGATAATGGAGTTGGTTCTGGTGGTATTGGTGGTTGCAACGGTTCTGAAGGAATGGAAGGAGGACTAACCTTCTCTTTAATGGCGATTATTTTCTCTATTTCTGGACGAGTTTCTTCAAATCTTTTAAGCGATTCTAAAGCCTTTTTTAACTCAACATATAATAGTCCTATGGAAGTTCCTTTTCTTGCGAGAAGTGCAGCTGTGAGATTTTTTGCTTTAACTATTCCTAAGGAGCCCTCACTGCTTTCTAGAGTCATTTTTTGCTCCTCTTTTAAAGGGGTAATTGATAAAAAACCTCGTACAACTTTATCACTATCAGGAGGTAAAGAGCCAGCAACAAGATAACCTTGGTTTACAAAAATCGCAGCAGCTTCTATGTACGGGGAAGCTTGTAACCCTTTAACTAATTTGTTAATATCGTTTTTAATAGTCTCCAACTTTGGGTTTCCTCCAAGGAATACTTTTGATTTTGAGTCAATTATCGTTTTAATGTGGTGTTTTTATTGAAATATATTCAACTTTAAGATAAATTTTGTTTATTGTATCGATTTTTTTAATCATAAATGTTTCATTCCAAACTTTAAAGCTATTGGTTGTTTTAATAAATTATAGTCGGAAGTCTAATTTATTTTCTATTTCCTTTATTTTCTTCTTAAATTCTTCTATTTGCCAGTCAGATATCGTATGAAAATCCTTGTATTTTTTGACAGTTTCAATTATCTCCTTAGCGACTTCATTTTTCCTAAGTATTTTAGCTATACGAAGAAGAAATCCAGCGTGGGCATATAGATCAAAGGCTTTTTTACGTTTTTTATGTCTTTCAACAAGAGCCCACCTGATTTTTTCATCACTAGCTACGCTATATTTTTCAAAAATTTCTTTTCCAAAAACAGGTTTACCACCTATTAAATGACGCCAAACGGTTTCACTACTATCAAAAACTGATGGTATTCTCATTTTTCCATGTACAGGGAATGCAGTGGTAAATATTTTTACATCTATGTTTTCTAAAAGTTTTTTCTCAATGTCAGAGTTTAGACATGGAGTTTTTAATAGTTTAATTAATTCTATTATTTCTTCTCTACTTGGAATTCTATCTATTAAAACAACAACATCATAATCGCTACATATTTGTACACCATCTAAATTAGTTTCAAAATATTGGTTATCTCCAAGAGAACCACTCAACTTTAACGCTATAACCCATGGAAAACGTTTCTTGATTTCCGGTGCCAGTTTCACAAGTCTTTTTAATCCTACTTCTGCTTCTGGAATCATATTTAACTCCTCTATTCAAACAAAGATTAAATATTAAAGCACATCAGTGCCTAATATAACTTGTTGTACACTCCTAAATTAGATAAACAGGACATCAATTTGTTAAAATTGGCCGATATTAAAAATGTTAAATATGCATCATTAAAGGAAGCTTCGGGAATTTACATTGTTTAAATTTGTTTGTAATAAGAACTTCTTTTACGTGTTCCTTTAGTTTTGTAAAGTTATTCAAATCCAAAAAATATATTACTTACTATCACTACAATTTGTTATAATAATTATTATTACAATGTATTGTGGAAAGGAAGAAACTGACCAAATATAGGTCTAGGGTGATGTGTAATGCAAAAAACAAAAGTATGTTGCTTGCTGCTCATCATAATTCTGACAATACTTATTCAAATACCATTACAATCAAAAATAACTGTAAAAGCCCAGGGAAATGATACTGTGGTAATCGAACCAGACAATGTAGGAATAACATTGCAGAAAGGCGAATATTACATTTTAAAAGCAAACATAACAAATAATGGTACCGAAACCATTCGGCTAAAAAAAATTGATGTTCAAAGATCTGATATAACTCAAATTATCAATACAACGCATCCTCTTAAATGGCTTATGCCCTCCAATGAAACTTGGGCTTTCATATTAATTAACACATCAGCGTTAGAACCTGCTACCTATCATGGATGGGTAAACTTTACCTTCGAAAGTTCATCAGGAGAGATTATTAATACGATAGACTATTCTATCATAGTTCAGCCATCTAATCCATTAATACGTATTAATCCCCCATATTTCTACTTCGAAGGTTTAAGCTATGAAGAAAGTCTTGTAAAAATTGTTGTAGAGAGTTTAACAGATACAAATCTCACAGTTTTACTTCAACTGCCTAATGAGCTTAATGAGATTTGTATACCACTCAAAGATAAAGATGTAATTCCACCTAGGGGACACGCAGAGTTCCCTCTCTTAATAAAAACGTGGAAAACTTCAGAACTTATTATTGA
>Ga0209426_1000397_pt1 | contig 48460 bp, 43 predicted proteins | sample Deesub1362B_J571_FD_187697 | JGI IMG/M metagenome (GOLD analysis project Ga0209426, IMG submission 187697) | Deep oceanic, basalt-hosted subsurface ecosystem from Juan de Fuca Ridge flank, Pacific Ocean, CORK Borehole 1362B_J2.571 (SPAdes)... ... | reverse complement strand
CTTCAATTACATCCCTTTGAGGATGATTCTCTACATCATGTATATACCTCATAAGCCAATTATAACCACGAAAATAACTCCTAAGATAGATCTGACGCAATTTTAATCCTTTCCTTTTCCCTCAAGGGAGTCCAATATGTTTTTGAACTTTTGCAGATTGTATTTTATTTAAAAAATAAATGAAAGAAAGAGAGAGGTAAATTTATAGTCCTTTACTCATCATATCTAAAAATTCAGCATTTGTTCTTGTTTTAGAAAGTTTGTCAAGGAGAAGCTCCATGGCTTCAACTTCATTCAACTGGCTCAAAACTTTCCTTAAAACCCATATTCTGTTTAAATCTTTCTTATCAATTAAAAGTTCCTCTTTTCTTGTTCCAGAACGACTTATATCAATCGCTGGAAAAATTCTCTTATCTACCAATCTGCGGTCTAAATTGATTTCCAGATTACCTGTTCCTTTAAATTCTTCAAAAATTACTTCATCCATTCGGCTACCAGTATCTATAAGAGCTGTCGCAATAATGGTCAGACTACCTCCTTCTTCTACTTTTCTTGCTGCACCAAAAAATTTCTTTGGCTTGCTTAAAGCATTTGCATCTATTCCACCTGATAAAACTTTTCCTGAAGGAGGACAGATTGCATTATGCGCGCGGGCTAATCGAGTTAGACTGTCAAGAAGAATAACCACATCTCTTTCATGTTCTACCAATCGTTTTGCTTTTTCAATTACAATATCTGCTACTTGAGCATGTCTGCTTGGAGGTTCGTCAAAAGTAGAACTTATAACTTCAGCTTTTACAGAACGCTCAAAATCAGTAACTTCTTCTGGTCTTTCATCAATAAGTAAAACAATGAGAAAAATCTCTGGATGATTTTTTTCTATTGATTTAGCAATTGTTTTTAAAAGTGTGGTTTTACCAGCCCGAGGAGGAGAAACAATAAGACCTCTCTGGCCTTTTCCTATTGGAGTTAAAAGGTCCATTACTCTTGCATTAAGATTATTTTTATCTCCTGTTTCCAAATTTATCTTTTCATGTGGGTATAAGGGAGTTAAATCATCAAAATGCACATTCTTTCTCTTTTGTAAAACTGCTTCAGGAGGTTCAAAATTAATGGCTTCAATTTTAATAAGAGCAAAGTATTTCTCATCATCCTTTGGGGGTCTGACTAATCCTGATATGGTATCCCCTGTCCTCAAATCGAATTTTCTAATCTGAGAAGGAGAAACATAAATATCGTCTGGGCTTGGTAAATAGCTATATTCAGGCGCCCTTAAAAAACCAAATCCATCTGGTAAACATTCCAACACTCCTTCAGAAAATAAATGTCCATTTTTTCGAGCTTGAGCCTCTAGAATTTTAAACATTAATTCTTGTTTAGTCATACTTTCTGGACTTGGAACTTCAACTTCCTTAGCAATTCTAACTAAGGATGAAAGGTTTTTAGATTCAAGATCTACTAAACTGTAATTTCTCATTTTCTTTACCTCTTTTTAATTTTAAGAGAGATATATAATGTATTTTAAAGTTTGTTAATTGCTTTATTATTAATTAAATTAATTAGTAAACGATAATTTTGATATATCTTGTGATAAATCTTTTCCCTTTTCTTCCTTTGGCAAGGGCTTTGTTAATGCTCTTTCAAAAACCTCATCCATATTTTCTACTAAATGGATTTTTAATTTTTCTATTATTTTAGAAGGAATATCCTTTAAATCAGGTTTATTATCAATAGGAATCAATACTTCCTTAACCTCAGCTCTGTGTGCTGCTATCATTTTTTCTTTTATTCCACCAACTGGAAGAATCTTCCCTCTTAAAGTTATTTCACCTGTCATTGCTACATCTTTATTAACAGGAATTCCTGTTAAAAGAGATATTACTGCAGTAGCTATAGTTATTCCTGCTGAAGGACCTTCCTTAGGTACTGCGCCTTCAGGAACATGTATATGAATATCATAATTTTTATGGAGATTTTTTGCAATTCCAAGTTCCAATAATTTTGATTTTACATAACTGAAAGCGGTCTGGGCTGATTCCTGCATTATTTCACCCAGATGTCCTGTAAGAGTTAAACTACCTTTACCTTGAACCATTGTGGCCTCAAATGTGAGAAGTTCTCCTCCAAATTCAGTCCAGGCTAACCCATATGCTACACCAACTTCGCTTTTTCTTTCCTTCTCTTGCCTTCTAAATTTCGGAATTCCAAGATATTCTTCTACTTTTTCCTTTGTTATTATTTCTGAAAAATCTTTTCCTTGGGCAACAACTTTTCTTGCAACTTTTCTACAAATAGAACTGATTTCTCTTTCAAGATTTCTAACTCCTGCCTCCCTTGTGTAACTTCTTATAATCTCCAGAATTCCTTCATCTGTAAATTTAATGTTCTTTTCACCTAAACCATGAGCTTTCATCTGTTTTTTAACAAGAAAATGCTTTCCTATTTGAAGTTTTTCATCTTCTGTATAACCAGGAATTCTAATAACCTCCATTCTATCAACAAGAGTTTTTGGAATTGGTTGAAGAACATTTGCTGTTGTAATAAATAGCACTTGTGAAAGATCAAATTCTGTATCAAGATAATGATCTAAAAAGGTATTATTTTGCTCAGGATCTAAAACTTCAAGCAAAGCTGCAGCAGGATCACCTCTGAAATCCATACTCATTTTATCAACTTCATCAAGGAGAAACACAGGATTTTTAGTGCCCGCCTTTTTTATCATCTGGATTATTCTCCCAGGATAAGCACCAATATAAGTTCTTCTATGACCTCTTATTTCTGCTTCATCCCTTACTCCACCAAGCGAGAGTCTCACGAATCTCCTTCCTGTGGCACGAGCAATGGAACGGGCAAGGGAACTTTTACCAACTCCTGGTGGTCCAACAAAACAAAGTATAGCTCCTTTTGGATTTTTTACTAATTGTCGAATAGCTAAATATTCAAGAATTCTTTCCTTTACTTTATCAAGACCATAATGGTCTTCGTTCAATATCTTTTCAGCCAATTTTAAATCTCTCTTTTCCCGCGATTTTTTTGTCCATGGAACAGCTAACAACCAGTCAAGATAATTTCGGGAAACAGTGGCTTCTGCAGACATTGGAGGCATAGATTCCAGTCTTTCCAGTTCTTTATAAGCCTTTTCTTTGGCATCTGATGGCATGGGAGTAGCTTCTATTTTCTGTCTTAATTCCTCAATTTCATTGTATTGATCATCTCTTCTCATTCCAAAACCTCTACCAAAAACTTTTTGCTTCACGTCCGGACCAGGTGGAGAAATCTTCTTTCTACCCTTTCCTTCTGTACGAATTCTTATTAATTCGCTCTCTAATAGAAAAGCAAGTCTACGTAATCTTTCATTTGGATTTATAGTTTCAAGTAAATTCTGCTTTTCCTCCAAAGGTAAATAAAGATGAGAAGCTATTATATCAGCTATTCGTTCTGGAGTATTATCTCTAAGGGCAGGAATAATTGACTCAAAATTTATATTTCTACTGATTTTTACATATTCCTCAAACAACCCTAAAACTTGCTGGAGGACATCTCGAACTTCATCCTGAGTTATATTTATTCTTAAAATTTCTTTTGTAAGAACTTCATAAAATGGGTAAATCGTCAAAAATTCTAATATTCGAGCACGCTTTCTTCCCTCAACAACAATTTTAATATTATTATCTGGTGTTTTAACAGTCTGAACTATTTTTGCAATTATTCCAACTGTATAAATATCCTTTGGTTTTGGAATATCAAGAGTAGGATCTATCTGAGCAGAAAGAAAAATTATGCGATCCTTCTCCATTGCTTTTTCCAGAGCCTGAATAGAAGAACTTCGCCCTATAATAAATGGCACAAGAGTACTTGGGAAAATTACTAAATCCCTTAAAGGAATCAAAGGATATGACTTAATTATTTCTGATTTTTCATATTTAGGATCATACATTTTAAATACCTACCACTTTTTCTGATTTTTTAAAATCTAATTCTTTTCTTTTTACCATTTCAGCAGTAACAATAAATTTCTTTATATTTCGATTATTTGGAAGGTGATACATTAAATCGAGCATCAAATCCTCAATTATTGCCCTTAATCCCCTTGCTCCAACTTTCTTTTCAATTGCTTTTTTCGCTATTAATCTCAAAGCCTCTGGTGTGAATTCTAATTCAACGCCTTCCAGTTCAAAGAGTTTTTTGAATTGTTTAATTATAGCATTTTTTGGCTGAGTAAGAATGTCAATTAAATCTTTCTCTTCCAAATCATTTAAAACAGCTATAATTGGAATACGACCAACAAGTTCAGGAATCATTCCAAATTTAATTAAATCATTAGGTTGGATATGTTCAAAAATATTCTCCTCTTTTTTCCTCTTAACATAATTAGATTTAAAGCCCACTGTTGTCTTCCCTATTCTCTGAGCAATAATTTTATCCAGTCCTATAAAAGCACCTCCGCATATAAACAGAATGTTTGTAGTATCAATGGGAATAAACTCCTGATAGGGATGTTTTCTCCCACCCTGAGGAGGAACATTTGCAATTGTTCCTTCAATTATTTTAAGAAGAGCCTGCTGAACTCCCTCTCCAGAAACATCCCGTGTAATAGAGGGGCTATCACTTTTTCGACTTATCTTGTCAATTTCATCAATATACACTATACCTTGTTGAGTTTTTTCTATATCTCCATTAGCAGCTTGATATAATTTTAAAATAATGTTTTCCACATCTTCTCCCACATATCCTGCTTCTGTTAAAGTTGTGGCATCTGCTATTGCAAAAGGAACTGATAAAATTTTTGCTAAAGTTTGAGCCAATAAAGTCTTTCCAGTTCCAGTTGGACCAATTAACAATATATTACTTTTTGAAATTTCTACATCTTTTATGGCTTTTTGAAGTCTAATTCTCTTATAATGATTATAAACAGCAACAGAAAGCTTTTTTTTGGCCTTTTCCTGACCAATTACATATTCATCCAATGCCTTTTTAATCTGATATGGAGTGGGAATTCTCTCTCTTAAGTATTTTTCCTCTTCTCTAACTTTATCTGAAGTAATAATAGAGTGAGCTACCTCTATACAACTATCGCAAATATAAACCCCGCTCGGGCCTGCAATTAGTTTCTTAACTTGAGACTGAGGTCGGCTACAAAAAGAACACCTCACATTTGACCCAAATTTTTCATGATAATTATCTCTCATAATTTATTCTCTCTTTATAGAATTCATATTATAAATTTCAAGGAAGGTTATTTTCTCTTTGCAATAACATTATCAATTATTCCATATGCTTTTGCCTGTTCCGGGGTCATAATAAAATCCCTATCCAAATCAGCCTGTATCTTCTCTTTTGGTTGGCCAGTATGTTTCATTAAAATTTCATTAAGCCTCTCCCTGATTCTTAAAATTTCTTTTGCATGTATTGCAATGTCTGAGGCCTGACCCTGAAAACCTCCAAATGGCTGATGTAAAATAATTCTTGAATTTGGAAGAGCATACCTTTTACCTTTTGCTCCAGCTGCTAAGAGCAAAGCACCCATACTCGCTGCTTGACCTATACAAATAGTAGAAACATCAGGTTTTATAAATTGCATTGTATCATAAATAGCTAAGCCTGCAGTAACTATTCCTCCAGGTGAATTTATGTAAAGGAAAATATCCTTCTCAGGGTTAGCTGCTTCTAAATATAACAATTGAGCAATAACTAAATTGGCAACATTATCGTCTATTTCAGAGCCTATGAAAATTATATTATCTTTAAGAAGGCGAGAGTAAATATCATAAGCCCTCTCCCCTCTCCCGTCTTGTTCTACTATTAAGGGAACCCAAGTCATTATTGAACCCTATTTTTAATTATAGCTTCTTTCAACAAAAAGTCAACAGTCTTTCTAATTAATAAATTTCTTTTTAAATCTTCTTTTTTATTTTCGTCCTCTATTTCCCTCTTCATAATACTATATGGAATATTATTTAATTTTGCTAAATTTTTAATCTCCTCATCAATTTCATTTTCTTTTACTTCAATTTTCTCTTTTTCAGAAATTTTTTTAAGAATTAAATAATATGTAACCCTTTTCTCTGCTTCTGGCCTATACTTTTCAAATAATTCTTTTATCTCCTTCTCATTCAATTGTCTTGAAGAGGGATTATTTTTAATCATACTTTTAATCTGGACTTCCACAAGACATTTAGGAACTTCAAAATTTGTTTTTTCAGAAATTTTCTTTAATATATATTCTGTCATTTCTTCCTTTACTAATCTCTCCTTTTCTTTTTCAATTTTTTCTTTAATATCCTTTTTTAAATCATTTAAATTATTGTAATCTCCTAAACTTTTTGCAAAATCATCATCAATTTTTGGTAATTTTTTCTCTTTTATATTTAGAACTTTCATATAATATTCTATTTTTTTTCCAGCCAATCTTGAATCTTCATGATTTTCAGGATAATCAATTACAAAATTCTTCTCTTCATTTATTTCCATACCAATAAGATTTTTATTTAAAATAGGTTCATTAGAAGTATGACCTGCTATGACAATTATTTTCTCAGAAGGTAAATCTTTATTTTCAGTTAAATATTTTCCTCTAATTTCAATCATTACATAATCTCCTTCCTGAACCGCCTTTCTTTTTGAAGGTATAAATTCTGCATATCTTTCCTGTAAATTTCTTAGATATTCTTCTATTTCTTCTTTTTTAACTTCAATTTTTCTCTTTTCCACTTCAATTCCCCTATAATTGTCAATGTCAAAATCAGGCAAAATTTCAAAAAATGCTGAAAAAGTAAGAGCTCTTCCATCCTCATAATTGATTTCCTTAATCACAGGAGAATCAAGAGGAATTATTTTCTTTTCTTTTAAAACTTCATTTAAAACTTCAGATATTAATTCATTTATCAATTCATTTTTGATTTCATTATTATATAATCTCTTTATTAAATCTTTGGGAGCTTTACCAGGTCTGAACCCTTTTATTTTAACTCGATTAACATATTCCCTTACAATTTTCTCTTTTTTTGATTCAACTCTTTGATGAGGAACTTCAACTTCTAGTACTCTTTGGCATTGACTGATTTCTTTCAAATTGCTTATTACATTCATAATCTACTAATCTCTTATAGAATTATTAGAATTATGGGCAGAGCGGGACTCGAACCCGCAATCCTTTAAAAGGAACTAGGTCCTAAGCCTAGCGCGTATACCAATTCCGCCATCTGCCCATTTTTCTTTAAATGACATTTAAAAATCGGAGTGATCTCTCACCTAAGGTAATTTTTTAACATTTCTAAGGAAAATTGTCAAATTAAAATACTCTGTTTATCTGGATATTAATCTATAAAGTTTATCAGCTAAACCAGGATTCAATCTTCTTAAAATTCTATATTCTTCCATAGCGCTTAGCCGATCCCTTAAATTAAAATAAGCTATTCCAAGGTTATAATGAGCAAGTGCATGATCAGGTTTTAGCCTTACTACTCTTTCTAAAGGCTGTAAAGAAGCTTCGTATTGCTTAAGCGCAATGTAACAGGTTCCAAGATTATAATATCCTTCTGGATCATTCGGACTCAGTTTCACATACTGCTGAAAAATTTTCAAAGCAGAATCATATCTTCTTATTTTAAAATATACAATACCAAGATTATAATAAGCCAAAGAATAATTTGGATCTAAAGCAATAGCCTGATTGAGAACTCCAATGGCTCGATCATAATCTTTTAATTTAATATATTCAACACCTAAATTATAATATGAAGCAGGGTTATATGGATTTTTAATAATTAATTGTTTTGCTGCTTCTATAGCTTTTTTATACTGTCCTGCTCTATCATATAATTTAACTAACTGACTATAATAAGCCTCTGCTCCTTCTGGATTTAATTTAATAAGCTTATTGTATACTGATGCTGCTTTTTCAAATTGATTCATTCTATCATAGGATAAAGCTAAGTAATAATTTGTTTCAAAATTATCTGGTCTTATTTCTTTAGCTTTCTCTAAAAACTTAATTGCATTCTCGGGTTCATTCATTCTGTAATAAATTTTTCCAACTTTAAGGAAAAGGAATAAACCAGATTGGGGATTTGGATTTAATTTCAGAAATTTCTGGTAAACAGATAATGCTTCCCTGTATCTTCCTGATTCTTCATAAGCTACTCCAAGATTATAATAAGCATCTTTTAAATCTGGCTGGAGCATAATTGCTCGTTCTAATGCACTCATAGCTTTCTCATATTGCTTTAATTTTATATAACACATTCCAAGGCCATAATGAACCTGGGGTGAATTAGGATATTTACTTTTAATTCTCTCATAAATTTCAATTGCTTTATCATTCATTCCTAATTCACTATAAATCATTCCCAATTTTGCAATGTTAATATTAGTAGGCATATTTACCAATGACTTTTCTAAATATACTCTTGCTTTTGGAAAATCTCCTGCCAAATAATAGCAGAGACCCATTAAAAGCATCCCTTCTGGACATGAACTATAATCCAGTTTTTCAAATGAAGATAAAGGCGAAGGTATAATATCCTTTATTAAGATCAGAGAATACAAAACAGGAATAACAGTACTAACTCTTTCCACTAAAGGAGTAGCCAGTCCAATAACTCTTCCTTGAACATTAAAAACAGGAGCTCCACTAAAATTATAAATTGGAATATTTATTGTAAAAAATTTCTTTCCTTCCCCAATCTCCTCAACCTGGGAAATGCTTCCTTCAATTACATTTTCCTTGCTCAATAAATAAATTTTCTGACCAATTGGAAATTCTTCAGAATAGTCTAAAAGCATAACTGGTAATTTACTCCCTTCAATTTTTATGACAGCTAAATCCATTTTTTTATCAATATCAATAATACCTATAAATGAGTGTTTTTTACCATTTGCTTCAACCTCTATAAAATTTGCTTCAGAAATAAGATGATAATTTGTCAGAACTAAGCCATTTTGAGCAACTAAAATACCATAACCTGTACTTATAATATTTTTGTTTCTATCAAGAGATTTTATCACGACCAGAGCATTATTATTTTCCTTATATATTTTCTTCGCTATTTGTTGTGAGTAAATATTACCTATCAGCATTAATATTGAGAAAAATAAAATTAAAAGTTTTTTATTTTTTTTCATTTCCTTCCTCCCTCTTTATTATTAATTAAAACCTATAAGTCCACTTTTAATGAAGGGGATTTCGTAAAATAATTTAATTTCTCTGTTAGAAAATGTCAATATTTTTGATTGACAAAGAGATTTTTTTTAGTTAGTTTGAAATTCAAAATGTATTCTAAAACAAAAAAAATAATCCTCATTATATTGTTTTTAATCACATTTTTTCTCCTATTTGAATTTAAGATTAGTCATAATATGGTGGATTTTGAAGTTTGTTATAGAGCTGGGAAAAGGTTTATAAATGGAGAAATTCTTTATCAATTGGAGGATGGACACTATCAATTCAAATATCCTCCTTTTTATTCATTTTTTGTTTCTCCCATATCACTTTTACCATTATATTTTGCAAAATTAATCTGGTACTATTTAGTTTTAATCTTTATTTTTTTAATTTTTTATTTTTCCTATATTCTTATTTCAAAAAAGAAAAAAAATTGGATTAGTCTAGCCATTCCTACTCTTCTCGTGCTTGCTAAATTTTATGGAAGAGAACTCGACTTAGGTCAAGCTAATGCTCTTCTTATGCTTTTAATATTAATTTCAATTTACTTTATTGAAAGAAGCAAAGAGAAAACAGCAGGAATTTTTCTCGGTCTCGCCACCACAGTTAAACCTTATGCATTAATTTTCTTTCCATATTTTCTTTTTAAAAGGAAATTAGGGGCTTTCATTATAGGTCTTATATTTTTAATATTTTCTCTGATTTTTCCTTCTATCCGATATGGATGGAATGGAAATATTGAATTACTAAAAAAATGGCAATATACTCTTTCTCTTTCAACTCCAAAATTATTTAATTCACAAGATAATGTGTCTTTTTTTGGTTTTTTCTCTAAGTGGCTTTCAACAGAAAGAATAAATCTAATTTATAGTTGCTCACTAATAGCTATAATTATATTTTCCGTATTATTTATATTAATCGCGAAAAGAAAAACAAATAAAACTTCTTTTCTTATAGAATGTTCTATTTTATTAATTTATATTCCTCTTTTTTCACCTCTTGGATGGGATTACATTTTCTTATTGTCTACTCTTGGAATCATGATTTTAATTTCAAGTATAAAACAATTTCCTACTTTTTCCAGGTACTTTTTAATTGCGAACTTTGTTATAATTGGGGCTACTCTCTATGATATAATGGGCCGTCAATTATATTCTAAATTTATGTCCCTTTCTATATTAACAATAAATTTTATAATAATTATTTTGTATTTGTTTAAATTGAGAATCAAAATTTCTAATTGACTTTGAATAAAGCTTTTCTTATTATAAGAAAAATGAAAAAATTAATCTATTTTTCGATTTTAACTGTTGCATTTTTATGCGTAACCCTCATTCTTTTAGCTCCCTACTTATTACATTTGAAAAGCAAATATGGTTTTCTAATATATTTTATTTTTTCTCCTTTATGTCATCAAATATCTGAAAGAAGTTTCCATTTATTCAGTTCTCCATTAGCTGTTTGTTCTAGATGTACTGGTATTTACTTTGGATTATTAATTGGAATTATCCTTTATCCTTTTTTTACTTCTTTAAAAAATTTAAACCTTCCTTCTTCAAAGATTTTTGTTTTATTTTCATTGCCTATGGGAGGAGATGTTTTTGGAAATATTTTAAGTTTATGGACATCACCTAATCTGATTCGTTTTTTAACTGGAATTATTTTTGGAATAATTTTACCTTTTTATCTAATTCCTGGAATCATGGATCTCGTAAGAGCAAGTCTTAAAATTAATAGCAATCTTATGAAAATAAGAAATGAAAACAAAAAATTAGAAAATGTTTAAATTTCAAAATATCCAATTTCTAATTTCTTTATAAATTAATTTGGGAGGATATATATGACTAATCAAAAACCAGATATTTTCAAACCAGCTCTCATAGGGGGATTGGTTATTGGTCTATTATCAGGATTGCCAGTTATTCAGCTCGGAAACTGTTTTTGCTGTCTTTGGGTAATCACAGGAGCTGCATTTGCTGCCTATCTTTTTTCAAGAGAAACTACAATTAGCCTTAAAGCTGGCGATGGTGCTATAGTTGGTATGTTTTCTGGGATAATTGGGGCAGTAATTTCTTCAATAATAAATCTTCCATTCCGAACCCTTAATCAGAAAATTGTTGCCCGTTTTTTAGAAAAATTGCCTGAATATGGAGGGGAATTTCCCCAAGATATGAATTTATGGCTGAAAAGGGGAGCTGAATTTTCCTTACCATTATTCATGCTTGGATTAGTTATATCCGTTATTATTTATGCTCTTTTTGGTGCATTAGGAGGAATTATTGGAATTTCTCTTTTTGGAAAGAAAAAAATCTCTCCTGAAACTCCCCCTCCTACTACTCCACAGTCAGATAAAGAGCAATAGAGCAATAAAGAATATAAAAAATGATATTAATAAAATCTATCTCAAGAATGAAAACAAGAATAATTGTAAATCCTGAATCTGATCGGGGTAAAACCGCAAATCGGTGGAAGAAAATTAAAGAAGCTCTGAAATATTATTTAAAAGAATTCAAATATGAATTCACTGAGAAACCATTACAAGCCATTGAACTTACAAGAGAATCAATTAAAGAGGGTTTCAATTTTATTGTTGGAGTTGGAGGAGATGGCACTTTAAATGAAATTGCAAATGGTTTCTTCGAAGAAAATAAAATTATTAATCCTGAAGCAACTATGGGTATAATTCCATCTGGAACAGGATGCGATTTTATTAAAAGCCTTAATATTCCAAAAAAAATAAAAAATGCTCTTGAAATAATTAAAAGTGGAACTCCTTCTTTAATAGATATTGGAAAAGTAATTTTCAAAGACCATTTTGGTAAAAGAATTGAACGCTATTTTTTAAACGTTGCAGATTTTGGTCTCGGTGGAGAGGTAGTGAAAAGAGTGAATGAAAAAAGGATGGAAAGAAAAGCAAGTTCTTATCTTAAGGAATTAATATTCACAATGCTAAAATATAAGAATAAAAGATTAAGAATATTAGTAGATGGGAAAAAATTACCTGAAGATGAATATTTAATTGGAGCTATTGCAAATGGAAAAGTATTCGGTGGAGGAATGAAAATTGCACCTGAAGCACGTCTTAATGACGGACTTTTTGACTTTTTAATCATAAAAGGTTTTACATTTTTTGAATTTTTAAGACATGGATGGAAAGTATTCTTGGGAACTCATCTTACACATCCAAAAGTTAATTTAATCAAAGGAAGAAAAATCCAAGTAGAATGTGAAGAAAGTGAAAAAGTCCTTTTGGAACTCGATGGAGAACAGCCAGGAATCTTACCCGCAGAATTTGAAATTGTACCACTTACTTTTAAAGTTAAAACTTCATCTCATTTTTTTGAAAAATAAAAAAATCGAAAATTTTAAATTTTTAGTTGTAGTTTTGCGTTTTTAGTTTTTCGTTTTTAAAAAGTATTTTTATACTTAATCCTCTTAGATTATTTAATGATCTCAATCTTTCCTTTATACTTACCAGGAAGAGGTAGTTTATTTGAAATAACTAATCTACCTTCCAAATCATAATACCGATATATTCTAAGTTTAGTTAGTATATATCTCTTATTATATGTCCTTTTTACTTTTTCTATATATCTTATTGTTTCAGGAAAAGGGGGTACTCCTCTATATTTTTTAATTGCTTCCTGTCCAGCATTATATGCAGCAAGAACTAAATCTGTATGTCCATTATAAAGTTTTATTAAATCTTTTAAATATTTCACACCACCCTCTATATTCTGTATTGGATCAAATGGATCTTTAACTCCATATTGTTTTGCTGTTTCTGGCATTAATTGCATTAAACCCATTGCTCCCTTTGGAGAAATTGCATAAGGATTGTAATTAGATTCCACTAAAATTATTTGATGAATTAAAGATGAAGGTACATTATGCCTTTTACCAATTTCATCTATTATTCTATTATAATTATTATAGCTTCTTCTACTTGTAAATTTAGGTCTCTTTTTAGAAGGAGTATTTGTTAATACTAAAATCCCTTTTTCATTGCGATAAGCTATTATTTTGGATTCGAGAAAATTAGGAATATTTATTAATAATAAAATTGTAATAAAAAATAATCTTTTCATAAGAGATCTTTTATAATATCAAAACTTTGATTCAAAGCTTTATCCAAAAATTCTGGTTTGCTTCCACCTGCTTCAGCAAAATCAGCTCTGCCTCCTCCACCTCCTTTTATAATTGAACTTATTTGCTTCACAAGAGTATCTGCATTCAGTTTATTAGTTAAATCTTTAGTAATACTTACTACCAGAAAAGCCTTGTTATTCTCAATTGCTCCTAAAATAACAACACCTGGTTTTATTTTTTCTTTTAGTCTATCTGCTAATATTCTCAAATCAGAACGACTCAAACCTTCAACTTTCTGAGCAATGAAATTCACCCCTTTAATATTTTTTACTTTATCCAATCCTTTAAAAGCCTTTTCAAAGGCAATTTTTTGTCTTAAAATTTCGTTTTCTTTTTTAAGATCCTTGAGTAATTGAAGAAGATTTTTAACTTGAGAAATTAATTCTTCCTTTGACCGTGATAATAAATTCTCTATATTGGTAAGCACCTCTTCTTCTTTTTGGATATACTCAATGGCTTTCTCACCTGTTAAAGCCTCAATTCGCCTCATCCCAGCTGCAATGCTTTTTTCCGAAATTATCTTAAATAAGCCGATTTCTCCTGTTGATTTAACATGAATTCCACCGCATAGTTCCTTACTAAAATCTCCAATTTTAACCATTCTTACAACATCCCCATATTTCTCCTCGAAAATAGCTATTGCTCCTTCTTTTAAGCCTTCTTCGAAATTGACAATTTTTGTTTCCACTTTTAAATTTTCTCTTATTTTTTCATTTATCATAGACTCTATTTTTTTGATTTCTCCTGGAGAAAGAGGAGCAAAATGGGTAAAATCAAATCTTAATCTCTCAGGGGCAACAAGAGAACCAGATTGTTTTACATGATAACCCAAAACATTTCTCAAAGTAGCGTGTAATAAATGGGTAGCTGTATGGTTGAGAGAAATATCTTTTCTCCGATGAAAATCAACGGTTGCTTCTATTTTATCTCCCTCATTCACTTCTCCAGCAAGAATTGAAACTTTATGTACTATCATTCCTGCAAATGGAGAATAAGTATCATTTACAATTCCTGTAAAATGTTCTCCTCTCATTTGACCAGTATCTCCTACCTGACCACCCCCCTCTGCATAAAAAGGAGTTTCACTGATAATTATTTCTCCTTTTTCTCCTTCCTTTAAAGATTTAACTTTTATATCATTTTTAAAAATTGCAAGAACTTCTGCTTGCAAACTCCTATGAGTTTCATAACCAATGAATTTTATGGATAATTCTTTTAATTCTTCAAATTTCCTTTTTTGTTTTTGGAATATTGTACCCTTCCAAGCTGACCTTGCTCTTTCCCTCTGTAAATATAATTCCTCCTCAAAACCTTTCTCATCAATATACAATCCTCTTTCCTCTGCTAATTCTCTGGAAAGGTCAATTGGAAAACCAAAAGTGTCATATAATTTAAAAATTTGTTTGCCTGGAATTATCTTATTCCCTGATTGGATAGCTTGTTCAGCAAATTCTTCAAAATATTTCATTCCAGAGGTTAAAGTTACATTAAATCTTTCTTCTTCAGAATAGCAGACCTTTGAAATATAATTGCTAATAGAAATTAATTCAGGATATGCTTTTTTCATAATATCAACAACTAATCCTATTAATTTATAAAGAAAAGGCTCATTAAGTCCTAAAAATTTTCCATGTCTAAAAGCCCTTCTAATTATTCTTCTTAGAACATAACCTCTTCCCTCATTAGTAGGGAGTATTCCATCACCTATGAGAAAAGTAATAGCTCTTAAATGATCTGCAATAACTCTTATGGATATATCATCTTTAGTTCCAGAAGGATACTCTCTATTTGTTAATTCACATATAGCATTTATTAGAGGGTAAAATAAATCTGTTTCATAAGTACTTTTTTTATTTTGTAAGGCCACAGCCAATCTTTCCAATCCCATTCCAGTATCAATTGATGGAGATGGAAGAGGCGAAAGCTTCCCAGTCTCATCAAGAACAAATTCCATAAAAACTAAATTCCACAATTCAACAAATCTATCGCTACCTTTTTCTATTAAACTCCTTGGTTCCCCCTTTTCTATTTCTTCTCCTAAATCATAATGGATTTCTGAGCAAGGTCCACATGGTCCTGTATCACCCATTGCCCAGAAATTATCTTTCTTACCCATACGAATTATTCTATCCGAAGAAATACCAATTTCATTCTCCCAAATTCTATAAGCTTCATCATCTTTTTCATATATAGTTATGTAAATCTTTGATTTTTTTAGTCTTAATTCTTCAACAAGTAATTCCCATGCATATTTTATAGCTTCTCTTTTGAAATAATCTCCAAATGAAAAATTACCGAGCATTTCAAAAAAAGTATGATGTTTACGTGTTTTACCTACTTGTTCTAAATCATTGTGTTTTCCACTTACTCTCAAACATTTTTGAATAGAAACTGCTTTTTCATATTCTCTCTTTTCTAAGCCCAAAAAGACATTTTTAAATTGATTCATTCCAGCATTTGTAAAAAGAAGGGTAGGATCATCTTTTGGAATCAAAGAGGAACTTTGAACTATACGATGATCTCTTTTTTCGAAAAAATATAGAAAAATTTCTCTTATTTCTTGGGCTTTCATTTCTAATTAAATTTCTTCTTCAGAGGAATTATCTTCTTTCGAGCCCTCTTCTCCTATTAAGCTCATCTTCTTCTCCATTTCTTCAAGGGCTATATCTGATGTAGATTGAATTCCCATTACTTTCAATCTGAAATTATCCGGATTAGAAGCATATTGGAGAGCATGTTCATAACTTATGTATTTGCTTACAAATAGCTTATAGAGAGACTGATCAAATGTCTGCATTCCATATTGAGAAACTCCTGCAGCAATAGCATCTCTAATAAGATGAGTTTTTTCCTTATTTATAATACATTCTCTAATAAATGGGGTATTTATCATGACCTCTACTGCTGGAACTCTTCCTTGAATATCTGATCTGGGTAAAAGTCTCATTGAAATTACTGCTTTTAATAAACTGGCAAGTTGGAGCCTTACCTGTTTCTGTTGATGTGGTGGATAAACAGAAATGATTCTATTTATTGTCTCTGGAGCATCAAGAGTATGAAGAGTACTAAGAACTAAATGCCCTGTTTCAGCTGCTAAAATAGCGGTATTTATTGTTTCAAAATCTCTCATTTCACCTACGAAAATCACATCTGGATCCTCACGGAGAGCACTTATCAATCCTCGAGAAAAATTTGCAACATCCAATCCTACTTCTCTTTGATTAATAATTGATTTTTTATCTCTATGAATGAATTCAATAGGATCTTCTATTGTAATAATATGCTCTGTTCTATGTGTATTTATATAATCAATCATTGCTGCCAAGGTAGTAGATTTTCCACTTCCTGTTGTTCCTGTAACGAGCACTAATCCCCTCTTTTCAAGTGAAATTTTTTCCAGAACAATTGGCAATAACAGCTCACGAATGGTTCTAACTTTTAGGGGAATAATTCTCATAACAATTCCTATACTTCCCCTTTGATAAAAAACATTTCCTCTGAATCTTCCAAAACCAGGAACACTATATGCTAAATCAACATCAAACTGTTCCTGAAGCTTCTTTTTCTGATACTCATTCATGATTTCATTTGCCATTCGAACTGTATCTTCTGGAGTAAGCCTTCTTAAATTGGTTAACGGCATTAATCTTCCATCAACTCTTATTATTGGATGATTTCCAACTTTAAGATGTAAATCAGAGGCGCTTTTTTCAATAGCTATTTTCAATAAATCTTTTATTGTCATTTTTTATCACCACCTTTATATATAAGTTAGCCATTTATACTTATCTTCTTTTTCTCCATTTATATAAGAGAAAAATTCCTTCTGGATTTTCTCTGTAATTTTTCCTCTTTTACCATCTCCAATAACTATTTTATCTATTGACCTTATTGGAGTAATTTCTACTGCTGAACCTGTAAAGAAAACCTCATCAGCAATATAAAGGGCTTCTCTTGGAATTGTATCTTCTTTAACAATTAAACCAATATCCTGAGCTAATTTTATCACTGAATCTCTTGTAATACCAGGTAAAATAGAAGATGATAATGGTGGAGTGTAAAGAATTCCATCCTTTACCACAAAAATATTCTCCCCACTACCTTCACTTACATGTCCTCTTACATTCAATGCAATTCCCTCAGCATATCCATCTACTATTGCTTCCATTTTTATAAGCTGAGAATTCATATAGTTTGCTCCTGCTTTAGCAAGAGCAGGAAAAGTATTTGGCGCCATTCTTTGCCATGAAGAAATTCTCACATCTACTCCTTTCTCAAGGGCCTCCTCTCCAAGATATTTTCCCCACTCTAAAACTATAATAGCAGCTTCTACTGGATTAGGGAAAGGATTCACTCCAAGAGAATTTAACCCCCTATAGACAATAGGCCTTATGTAACAGGATTTCATATTATTAGCTTTAATAGTTTCAACAACTGCTTGAGTAAACTCTTCTTTAGAATAAGGTATTTCCATTCGATAGATTTTACATGAATTATAAAGACGATCAATATGATCCTTCAATCTGAAAATAGCAGTTCCTTTAGGGGTATCATAAGCTCTGAAACCCTCAAAAATTGAAGTACCATAGTGAATAACATGCGAAGCAATGTGAATTTTGGCATCTGACCATGGTATTAATTTACCATTCATCCAAACTTTACCATTTTCATTAGATATTCCCATTTTATTACTCCTTTTTAAGTATTTATTATTACGGTAAAATAATCTTACTCGAAAACAGGGGAATAGTCAAATTTTCTCCCCGCATTTGGGGCATTTTTTCGCTTTTGGAGGTAAGGGTTGACGACAATTCCAGCATAATTCATTTTTCCTTTTTTCCCTTGCCTTGATTCTCTCTCTAATACCCTCGAGTTCTAACTCATAATCAGGTTCTTCTTTATATCTTTCAATTTCTCGAATTATATGAGAAGCTTTTTTAAATCTATTTTCTATTTTTACCTCAAGACATTTCATAATAATGTCATTTATCTCTTTTGGAATACTTGAATTTTTTAATTTAGGAGGTGTAATTTCTCCTTTTTCAGCTTTTTCAAGTATTCTGAAAGGATCCGAATCATAAATGGGAGGATGCCCAATTAACATTTCATAAAATATACAACCTATTGAATAAATATCCGATGCATAGGTTGCTTTTCCTTTGAATTGTTCAGGAGCCATATAAGGAGGAGAACCAATTCGAGTTGATGCATATTGAATATTCTCAAGCCAAGTAGAAGTTCCAAAATCAGTTATTTTTAAAACCCCTTTTTCAGAAATTATTATATTTGATGGTCTTAAATCTCTATGAATTATTTTATTATTATGAGCATGATCTACTGCAAAACAAATCTGCTTTATATAATCAATCGCCCTTTTCAAATCGAGCACTTTTTCTTTTTCTAAGATTTTCTCCAGAGTCTCCCCTTTAATATATTCCATTACCATAAAAAAGATAGAACCCTCCCTCTCTGCAGTTATGAGTTGAACCACATTAGGATGATTCAATACAGCCTGAAGACGGGGCTCTTTCAAGAGTTTAAATAAGTCCTTAGATTGCCTATGAGGAATTTTAAGAGCAACTTTTTTATTTAACCAAGTGTCTCTTGCTAAATATACAGTACCAAACCCTCCACTTCCTAAGGTTCTTATTATTTCATATTTTCCAATTTTCTCGCCTTTTAAAAACATATTAATGCTTCCAAAAATGAATTATAATTCCTAAAGCGCAAATAGCTGCAGTTTCTGAACGAAGTATTTTCTCTCCCAAACTAACAGGTTCGAAACCTAATTCTATTAGCATTTTTTCTTCTTCTCTGGCCCATCCTCCTTCTGGTCCTATAAGGATTAAAACTGATGCAGGAATATTGTCCAATGAATTAATTACTATATTTTTTAATAACTCCCCTTCTCTTTCATTCAGGAATAATTTTTTTTCTACTTCTAATTGAGAAAGTTCTTTTAGATTTATTGGATATAAAATTTTAGGAATAAATACTCCTCCGGATTGCTTTAAAGCTTCAATCGTTATTCTCCTCCATCTCTTCAGCCTTTGATTTAAAATCTTTTCCTCTGGAAGACTTCTTGAACGCTTTGAAACTACAGGAACTATTTCATCAATACCCAATTCAGTTGATTTTTGAACTATTAATTCCATAAGAGAAGGTTTAATAAGGGCTTGAGCCAATATTACTTTAATTTGGGAAGGAATCCTCTCTTTGATTTCTAAAATAGAAACAATTGTTTCTTTTTTTTTATTTCTTCAACCTTACCCAAGTAACTTTTTCCATCTTCATCAAAAAGCCATATTTTTTCGTTTTCCTTTATCCTCAGCACATTACTTAGATGGTGATGTTCTCTTCCTTTTAAAATAGCTTTTTTACCCAAAATCTGACTTTTTTCAATAAAAAAACGATTTGCTGTCATCAGAATTTAACTAAAAAATTTTTTTGTTTTTTCAAATATATTGTTTTCTTCTGCATCTAAACTCTCGCCTCTAAGGAGAGCAAAATTTTGAAGTAACTTCTTTTCTTCCTTAGATAAATTCTTTGGAATAACAACATTAATTTTCACGTATAAATCTCCTTTTTTATAACCATTTAAATTTTTCATTCCCTTTCCTTTTATTCGGAAAACTTCACCAGGTTGGGTTCCTCCAGGAATCTTTATTTTCTCTTCGCCTTCTAAAGTAGGAATTACAATAACTCCTCCTAACGTAGCTTTTACCATTGAAATTTTTTTCTCGCAATAAAGATCATCACCTTTACGAGAAAAAATTTCATGTTTTTTTACCCTAATTGTAATATACAAATCACCTCTTCCACCTTGTAAATCTCCTACTTCTCCTTCACCTCCTAATTTTAATTTTGTTCCATTATCAACTCCTGATGGAATTTTTATTGTTAATTTTTCTCTTTTCTTTATTTTCCCACTCCCTCCGCATCTTGTGCAGGGATGTTCTATTATTTCACCTGTTCCTTGACAATGAGAACAAGTTCTTGAAAAAGTGAAAAAGCCTTGATGATATCTAACTTCTCCTACTCCTCTACAGGTTGGACAAGGTATTCTTCGTGTACCTGGCTTTAAACCTGTACCTTGACATTCAGAACAAAAATCAGAACGAATGAGTGTTACTTCCTTTATGGTTCCAGAATATGCTTCTTCAAGAGTAATTTCCAATTCTAACCATAAGTCTCTTCCTCTCTGGGGACGATATTTTCTTTTTCTTGCTCTATGACCAAAAAAATCAAAACCGAAATCTTCAAAAAGATCACCCAAAATATCCTCAAATTCCTGAAAAATGGATGAATCAAACCCACTGAAACCTGTAAAACCTTCTCCTCTTAGACCACTGACTCCATATTGGTCATAAATTCTTCTCTTTTCTGAATCAATTAATACACTATATGCTTCTGCAGCTTCTTTAAATTTTTCCTCTGCTTCTTTATTTCCTGGGTTGCGATCCGGATGATATTTAAGGGCTAATCTTCTGTAAGCTTTTTTTATTTCTTCAGGAGTTGCATTTCTACTTACACCCAGAATTTTATAATAATCTTTTTCATTCATCTTTTATCTCTTTTGTATTTTCAAAAAGTTTAAGTTCTTCCATTTTAGAAGTTAATAAATCAATATATTTCTCTAATATTTTACTATATCTCTGAATTTCTTCAAGATTATCAGTTTGTAATATGTTCTCATTCTTTAAAATTTCTTGGATTTCTTCTTGTATTTTTTCATCAAGATTTAAATCATTTTTATATTGATGGAAAGAAAATTTAAGAGTGAAAATCTGCTGCTCAAGTTTTTTCTTTATTTTCCGAAGCTCAACTTCTTCTTTATCTTTCTCAGCATATTCTTCAGCCTCCTCTATTATCTTCTCAATTTCTTCTTTACTCAAACCAGTTGAAGGATAAACCTCCATTTTCTGTTCTTTTCCAGTAGCTATATCTTTAGCTGAAACTTTTACTATTCCATTGGCATCTATTTCAAAAGTTACTTCAATTTGAGGAACTCCCGCGGGTGCAGGTTCAATACCAACAAGTTCAAACATGCCCAAGGATTTATTTGCAGATGCAATTTCTCTTTCCCCTTGCAAAACATGAATCCTTACCCTGGCCTGATTGTCTTCAACAGTTGTGAAAATTTTTGACCTTTTTGTTGGTATAGTAGTATTTCTCTCAATAATTTTAGTAAAAGTATCATTTTCTGTTTCAACACCTAAGGAAAGAGGAGTTACATCCAACAAAATAAAATCTTTTATTAAGCCCTTTGCTATTCCTGTCTGTATAGCTGCACCTAAGGCAACTACAGATTCAGGGTTAATTCCAGCGCTTAATGGTTTACCAAAATAATCTGAAATAATTTTTTTAACAAGAGGCATCTTTGTCTGTCCACCTACCATAACCACATAATCAATGTCCTGAGGTTTTAATGATGCATCTCCGAGAGCCTGTTCTATGTATGGAATGGTGTCATAAATTAGGTCTTCTGTTAATTTTTCCAATTTTTCTCTGGTAAGAATTTTGCTGAGATGTTTTGGTCCACTTTCATCAGAATAAATAAATGGTAAATTTATCTCTGTCTCAAGAACATAGGAAAGATCTTTTTTAGCTTTCTCTGATGCTTCCTTTATCCTTTGAAGAGCCATTTTATCCTGAGTTAAATCAATCTCATTTTCTTTTTTAAATTCTTCAATTAGCCAATCCATTATTCTTGCATCAAAATCATTTCCGCCAAGAAAAGTATTCCCATTTGTGGATAAGACATTAAATACTCCTTCTCTCACTTCCAATATTGAAATATCAAAAGTTCCTCCTCCCAAATCATAAACTGCTATTATACCTTCCTTCTTTTTATCCAGTCCATAAGCCAAACATGCTGCAGTTGGTTCATTAATTACTCTCAAAACATTTAAACCTGCTATAATGGCAGCATTTTTTGTAGCTTGTCTTTGTCCATCATCAAAATGTGCTGGAACAGTAATAACAACTTCTTTTATTTTTGAACCTAAAAATGATTCAGCACACTTTTTTAAATATTTTAGAATAAAAGCTGAAATTTCTTCTGGACTATACTCTTTACCCTGTACCAGAACTCTTATATCTCCATTAGGAGCCTCTTTTAATTGAAACGAGACTCTTTTTTTCATCTTCTGAACTTCAGGAGAATTGTATTTTTTGCCAATTAATCTTTTAATTGAATAAACTGTATTTTCAGGATTTGTCAGAATCTGACGATATGCGATATTTCCTACAAGTTTTTCACCAGATGAAAGAAAGGCTACAATTGAAGGTGTTGTTGAAGTACCCTCCAAATTTGGGATTATAATCGGATTTTTTCCTTCTAAATAAGCTATGCACGAATAAGTTGTGCCTAAATCAATTCCAATAACTCTTTCCACTTTATTTTATTTTTCCTCTGTTTTTTTTGGAATTATAACCTTAACTAAGGCGGGTCTGAGGAGTCTATTAAATAGAAGATAACCTTTTTGAAATTCTTCTCCAATTATTGGATTTGTAACCTTATCTGATTCTTCCTTTTCCAAAGCTTGATGATATCTTGGATCAAATTCTTTATTTTTAGCTTCTATTGGTTTAACACCTGCCTTTAGTAAAATATCAAGTAATTGTTTATATATAAGTTCTACTCCCTTTTTAAATCCTTCTCCATCCTCAGGAGATGGATTTGAAAGAGCTCTTTCAAAATTATCTACCACATTTAATAATTCTTTTATAAATTCACTCAAAGCGTATTGATAATATTCATTTTTTTCTTTCTCTACTCTTTTTCTTAAATTTTCAAATTCAGCTAATTTTCTTAAATATTTATCATTTAATTCTTTATATTCTTTTTTTAATTTGGTTATTTCTTTTCTTTTTGCTGATAATTTCTTTTTTAATTCTTCTATTTTTTCTTCAGGAGTTTTCTCCTTTTTTAATTTCTTTTCTTCTTTCTTTTCTATTGCTTGAGCATTGGTTTGATCTATCATCTCAACCTCCTCTAATGGACTTTACTTATAGCCTGAGTTAGAGATTTAGCAGTATAATCTACTAAATTTATCACCTCTTTATAAGGCATTCTTTTTGGTCCTAAAATACCGAGAGAGCCAAGACTTTGGTTCTGAAATCTATAATTGGAAATAATTAGAGTACAGCCAGAAAAGAAGGGTAAATCAATTTCAGAACCTATAACTACTTTTACTCCTTCTGAATTTATAAAATTAGTGAGCAATTTAATTAATTTTGCTTTCTTTTCTAAATTTTCAAATAATAATTTGAGCTCATCCATTTTGAAAAGTTCTGGCTTTGCAAGAAGATTAGCCTGTCCTTCAAGAAAAATTTTATCCCTGTTTTTCTCAAACCTAAAATAATTTTTAAGAAGATTTATCAATTTTTTTATTAATTTATCAATAAAAGCTTTCTCCTTAGGGAGCATTTTCAGAAGATAATCTCTTACATATAAAAGATTTTTACCAGCAAAATTTTTATTTAAATATTCAGAAGCTAAATCAAGCTCATCTTGAGTAAAAGAACTTTTTACATTAATAGTATCTGTAATTGTAAAATTAGAAGTAGTAATCATAATAAGCATTATTCTATTTTCACTAAGTTTAAGAAATTTAAGCTTTTTAAAGCTTATTTTTGAAATTCTTGGGTAAAGCACTATTCCTAAATTATTAGAAAAATCAGATAAGAATCGTGAAGTTTTTTCGAGTAATGAATCAAGATCTGCTTCAGTCTCAAAAAAGTCTCTCGGAACAAATTCCTGCTCGCCTTTAAAAAATGAAGTTTCATCCAGTAAAGTGTTTATGTAAGATTTTAAACCTAAATCAGTTGGAATTCTACCTGCAGATGTATGGGGCTGATAAAGATATCCTTCTTCATCAAGCTTTGCCATAATATTTCTTATTGTTGCAGAACTTATTTTATAGCCTAATTTTTCAGCAATAAATTTTGAACTTATTGGAAACCCTGACTTAATATAGTTTTCTACTATTAATTTTAAAATTATATTTTCTCTTTCCTTTTTCAAAGCTTTTTTCATGGTAAACTTGAACTTTCATATATTATATAGCATTATAAAAAGATAATTTCAACTTATGAAATGCTAACTTTAAAAAAAAGCTCATTTATGCTAATATGCTTTTTCGAAAATTAATGAACAAGCCTAAAGTTCTGAAAAAGGGCGATATAATTGGTATTTTTGCTCCTGCAAGTCCAATTAAAAGAGAATTTTTTGAAAAAGGAATAATTGAGCTTAAAAAACTTGGTTTTGAAGTAAAATATTCTCAAAATATTTTTCAAAAAGAAAAATTTTTAGCAGGAAATGACAGAAAAAGAGCAGAAGAATTTATTAAACTTCTAAAAGATAGAGAAGTAAAAGCCTTAATTGGTGCTCGCGGAGGTTATGGCTCTATTAGACTAATTCCTCTCCTTGAAAAGATTAATTTAAGCCATGAAAAATCAAAAATATTAATTGGCTCAAGTGATTTAACTTCCTTACTCCTTTATTTTAATCAAAAATATAACTGGGTGGTTTTTTATGGACCAATGGCATCTTCATCCATTGCCAAAGGTCATTATAATAAAGAATCATTCATTCATGTTTTAACCAAATCTTCTACTTTATCTCCATTAATTTGTGGCAAAGTAATTAAACCAGGAAAAGCAGTGGGAATTCTAACTGGAGGATGTCTTTCTCTTATTTGTTCCACTCTTGGAACTCCATATGAAATAAAAACATCAGAGAAGATTTTAATTTTAGAGGATTATCGGGAAAAACCTTATCGAATTGATCGATATTTGTGGCAGCTTAAATTTGCAAGAAAATTTGAAAAAATTAAAGGAATTGTTTTTGGTGAAATGAAAGGATGTATTCAACATCCCCACCAAAATTATGAACTTGAAGATATAATAAAAGATTTTTTTCAAGAATATGATTTCCCGGTTCTTTATGGTTTTCCTTTTGGTCATAGTAAAAAATCATTTACAATTCCTTTGGGAATTAAAGCTGAAATTGATTCCTCTTTACCTGGAATAAAATTTCTGGAAGAAGCTACATTGAGTTAAAAAATGAAAATTCATTTACTTGGAATCTGTGGAGTTGGTATGTCTGCATTAGCTGGTTTATTAAAAGAAAAGGGATATACCATTACTGGCTCAGATGAAAATTTTCATCCTCCAATTAGTGAAATGCTTCAAAAACTTAATATTAAACTTTTAAAAAATTATAAGCCTGAAAATATTCCATCAGATGTTGATTTAGTGGTTATAGGGAATGTAGTTTCAAGAGGTAATCCAGAAGTTGAATTTATTTTAAACAAAAATATTCCATTTATTTCAATGCCGGAAGCTTTATATAATTTTTTTATTAAAAAAAATATTTCAATCGTTATTGCAGGAACTCATGGTAAAACTACAACTACAGCTCTAATAGCCTGGGGATTAGAAGTAATTGGTAAAAAACCTTCCTTTTCTTTAGGAGGAATAATTAAAAATTTCGGGAAGAATTATCAACTTGGGAAAAAGGGTTATTTTGTAATTGAAGGAGACGAATATGAAACTTCTTTTTTTGACAAAGGACCAAAATTCCTTCACTATTTTCCTCGTTATTTAATATTAAATGCTATTGAGTATGACCATGCAGATATTTTCCCTTCACGTAAAGATTATTTACTTTCTTTTGAAAGACTTATAAATATAATTCCTCAGAAAGGCCTGATAATTTACAATGCTGAGAGTCCAATAACTCGAAAGATTGTAAAGAAAGCATGGGGTGAAACGCAAAGTTTTGGTTTCTCTTCAAAATATATATGGCAAGCAACAAATATCTCCTATAAAAATAATTTCACATATTTTACTGTTTTAAGAAAAGGAAAATTTTTTGGAGAATTTAAAATTCCTTTAATTGGAAAATTCAATATTTTAAATGCACTTGCATCAGTTGCTCTTCTCTATAATCTTGGCTATTATTATTGGCAAATTCAAAAAGCATTATCTACTTTTCAAGGCGTCAGAAAAAGGCTCGAAAAAATAATAGAAAATAAAGGGATTATTTTGTATGATGATTTTGCACATCATCCTACTGCTATTGAAAAAGTTCTTGATGCACTAAGAAGTCAATATCCGGATAGAAGAATTTGGGCTATTCTTGAGCCAAGATCGTGGAGTCTAAGAAGGAATGTATTTCAAAACATACTTCCTGTATCATTTAAAAAAGCAAATAAAGTTGTAATTTCACAAGTTTATAAAAAGGAGAAAATTCTTCCTTCTCAAAGACTCAATGAAAAAAAACTAATGGATGATATAAAAAAACAAAATGTTTCAGCTTATTATATTCCTACAGTTAATGAAATTTTGGACTTTTTAAAAAAGAATATGAGAAATAATGATGTTATTGTGATTATGTCTAATGGATATTTTGAAAATTTAACTTCAAAATTAGAGAAAATAATCAAATCTTTATAAAAGAACTATTAGCCTTCCTTTAAAATTTTATAGAGCTTTTTGGCGTAATTTCTACTCTCCTCATCCTCAGCTATAATTTCAATTTTATCCGGAGAATTAATTCCCAAGCCAAGTTCTACAGCTCTGGCTATTTGTTCTTGTTCAAAAATCTTTTTTCCCATTATATCCTCATTACTTCCAACTTCTTTTAAAACAGCAAGACCAACAGCATCAATAGCTACTCTATCTATTCCTGCAAGGAAAACATTCGTTTGTTCTTTCTTCCCAAAGGAAGGTCCTCCATCTACAAAAGCTTCAATTCCATCCAGAACAATAAGACATGGCTTATAAGCTAAATTAATTTCAGCAATCATTTTTCTCATATGTGGAGAAGTATGAAGTTCTCTCATTAATTTCTTTGGTGTCATACCAACAGAGAGTTTTAACGACATTGTAAAAACACCACCATATTGATGAGTTTTCAAACAGCAAGTTGAAACAATTTCATCCACTTGCATTGCAATCTTTGGAATATAAAAACCATTTTCCCAGTGATTTCCAGGGGGATTAAAGTGAATCCACTCATTTTCTTCCAACTCCTCAAAATTAATTACTTTAAATTTTAAATCCTTAGCTAAATCAAATATTCCTTTCTTTTCCATAACTTTTTTAGTATCAGGAGGACCGCTTCTCTCTCCAACAATTATTTCCTTAGCACCCATTCTTTTCAATTCAATTACAAGCTGAGATAAAGTATCATTATGCGTAGATGCAGGTGTGGGATCTGCTGTATTAAAATTTGGTTTTATCATTATTCTTTTTCCTTTTATAGGATTAATACCGAGTAAACTAATGGACTTTTTAACTCCAAATTTACGATCATTCGTGCATACCAAAGCAACCTTAGCTAATGAAGAAGTATTCTTCTTTGTTCCATAATTCCATGAAAAAGAAAGAGCTGGAAAAGAAAGCAAGCCAAAAATAGAAGTTTTTAAAAATTCTCTTCTTGTTTGAAATAGAACCATGATCTATCTCCTTATTTTTTGAAGAAAATTTTTAAAAAAATGTATAAAAACAGACTTAATAAGAGACTTATAAGGAGACAGGTTGTAAGGGGAAAATAAAAAGTAAAGTTTTCTTTTTTAATTAGTATATCGCCAGGAAGGCGTCCAATCCATTGAATTTTTCCAGCAATTTTTAGAAATAGGCCTAAAGCTACTAAAATTAATCCAAAAATTAAAATAATATTTGCCAATGATTTAATCATTTTTATGAGGATATTCTTTTAATTCCATAAGTACACCAGTTGTGCTTTTTGGATGTATAAAAGCAATAAGACTGTTTCCTTCTCCCCTTTTTGGCTCTTTATCTATTAATTCTAATCCATTTTTCTCCAATTCCCGCATCATTTCTCTTATATCATCAACTTCAAAACAAATATGATGTAATCCTTCACCTCTTTTTTCTAAAAATTTATGCAAAGGAGAGGAATTGTCAAGAGGAGCAATTAATTCAATTTTTAATTTTTGAGTTTCTATTTCAAATATTGAGATTAAGACACCCTGTTCCTCAATTTTCTCTTCTTTAATTGATTGTAAACCAAGAATATTTTTCCACTTTTTTTTAGCAGTGTTTAAATCCTTAACAGCGATTCCAATATGATCAATTTTCTTTATCATTTTTTATTAGTTTTCTAATTAATTCTTCGGATAAGGAAAAAGGATCAATCTGTTTCTCGTAAATCTTTCTCACATATTCATCAAATTCTTTGTCAGATATTTTTTTTCTTATTTCATTATAAATTATTTCTTTTATAATATCTTCGAGCATCCAGCGAATAAATCTTTTTCTCCTTTGCTCAATTCTATTTTGTAAATCTTCATTTTCATAATTTAGGATTTTTTCAACCAGAACATCAACCCCTTCTCCTGTTGTAGCAATTGTTTTTACAACAGGTATTTGGCTTTCCTTTTCTTTCAATCCAAGGGATAAAACAGCTTGAAGCTGTTTTTCAAAATTTTGAGTTTCAGGATGATCTGCTTTATTTATTACAAATATATCTCCTATTTCCATTATCCCTGCTTTAAATGTTTGAATCTCATCTCCTGCACCTGGAACAAGAATAACCAGAACCATATCAGCAAATTTCACTATCTCAACTTCATCCTGACCTACTCCAACAGTCTCTATTATTATCACATCTTTTCCTGATGCTTCGAGAATAGTCACAACCTCTCCAGTTGATTTCGCTAAGCCTCCTAAATGACCTCGAGTTGCCATACTTCTGATAAATACTTCTTTATCCAGACTATGTCTCATCATTCTAATCCTGTCTCCTAAGATTGCACCTCCTGTGAAAGGGCTTGTAGGATCAACTGCAATTATTCCAACTGACTTTTTCTTGGCTCTAAAATACTTAATCATCTGATCTATTAATGTGCTTTTTCCAGAACCAGGAGAACCTGTTACTCCAATTACAAGGGAATTATTAGAGGAAAGATATAATTCTTTTAAATATGGGTAAGCTTTTTCCTTTTCATTCTCTACAAGAGAAATCATTCTTGCTATAGCTCTCTGATTACCCTTTAGGACCTCTTGAACTAAGTCCATCCCTTCAACCTCAAATTAAAGTTAAATCCAAAACCCAAATTCCAAATGTCAATTTTTTTTCTTTTATCCAATAATAAAAGAATCGAAGAAAATATCAAACTCAACTCTTGAGCTTCCTGCCACAATTTTTGACATTCTATATTTCTATCAGGATTTGCCTTGGCAATCATTCGAAGCCAATGTTTTGTCTCCTTTGCTTCTTTTTTACACAGAGCAATTTTGTGTCGAAAGTCCTTTTTCGACTCTGCTCCATCTGCTTCCATATAATTTGCCCCGATGCTTGTCGCAGATCTTATAACTTGTGTTATTAAAGGTCTATTAATTTCGTCTCTTTTAAGAGATTTAACAAAACCAATGATATCCTCTCCAAATTTAGCAGTTCTCTCTTCCAAATCGTATATTTTGTTATTTACATTCCGAATTTTATTTGTCATTTGGATTTTGGAATTTGAACTTTTCATTTTCTCTAAATTATGTCTTTAAATTAATTCTTATAGTATAGTTAGTATTCACTCAAAACTTTCTGAGCAATAATCCATCTCTGTATTTCAGATGTTCCTTCTCCTATTGTTGCCAATTTCGAATCGCGATAAAACTTTTCAACTGGATAATCTTTTGTAAAACCATATCCCCCGAAAATCTGCACTGCTATTGAAGAAGCCTTTACTGCAAGCTCACTTGCAAAAAGTTTTGCCATGGCAGATTCTTTTGGAATTCTTTTCCCTTGATCCTCAAGAAAAGCAGCCTTATATGTAAGAAGTCTGGCTGCCTCAAGTTCTGTTGATAAATCAGCCAGCATCCATTGAATTGCCTGAAAATTAGCAATTGGTTGATTAAATTGAACTCTTTCCTTTGCATATTTTATACTCGCTTCTATTGCACCTGCAGCTATTCCAAGAGAAAAACCAGCTATACTTACTCTTCCTCCATCCAGAACTTCCATTGCATTTCGATATCCTGCTCCTTCTTCTCCTAAAAGATTTTCTTCTGGAACTTCAACATCCTCAAAAATTAATTCTGCTGTATCAGAGGCTCTTATGCCAAGCTTATCCTCCTTTTTCCCAACTTTAAATCCTTTCATTCCTTTCTCAAGAATAAAAGCTGAAATACCTTTCTTGCCTTTTTCCTTATCTGTAACTGCTATTACCACAGCAATCTCTGCAACCGAACCATTTGTTATGAATACTTTTCTTCCATTTAATATCCAGCCATCTCCTTTTTTCACAGCCATAGTCTTTATTGCAGCTGCATCTGAACCAGCCTCTGGTTCAGTTAAGGCCCAAGCTCCAAGAGTTTCTCCTGTTGCAAGGCGGGTTAAATATTTCTTTTTCTGCTCTTCTGTTCCAAAAAGATTAATATGATTTGAACAGAGAGAATTATGAGCAGCAATAACAAGACCTATAGATGGGTCTACCTTTGAAAGTTCTTCTAAAATTAATACATAATCTAAATTTGAATATCCAGCACCTCCATATTCTGGAGGAATAATAATTCCTAAAAGACCCATTTCTGCTAATTTCTTCTGAATCTCCAAAGGCCACTCACCTTTTTCATCGTATTCTTTAACTTTGGGAGCTATTTCCTTCTGAGCAAAATTCCGAATTGATTGTTTTAATAATTCCTGTTCCTCAGTTAGTATAAAATCCATATAATTACCTCCTCTTATAATTTATAAGCAATTTTTAAAATATTAATCCTGAATAAGTTTTTAAATTCTTTTTCTTCTTCATCTCCACATTATAAAAACTAAAAATTTAAAACGAAAAGCTAAAAACTACAATTTAAAATTAAAAATCGAAAATCAAGAAACGCAATTTGTAAGTTTTTAGTTCTCAGTTGTAGTTTTAAATTTTCAGTTTTAAGTTTTTCATTTCCATATAGCATCATTTTAATAATACTTTGACATAATGCTTTAATCAAGTTTTATTTTCTTAGAGATGCTAAAATTGAAAAGGAATAAAATTAAAATATAAAAAATTTGCCAAATCAATAATATAAAGATTTTAATCTTTATCTTAATTTAAATCGATATACATCAATTATATATTGAATCTCTCCAGTTTTTTTATTTTCCTGAATTCTTAAAAAATAAAATTTTTCTCCTTTTACTCTACGTAAATTCATATTTGTCTCAATTCCTCCTATAATTAATTCGCCTGTTTTAAGTTTATAAATATCAATAAAATACTTATATTTTTTTGAGCCAAGATAATTTTTTGAAAGAACTGCTACTTTATCCTGAAAAACAAATATATCTTTAACATATGTAAAATTCTTCTCCCATTCTTCCATTTTATTTTCATCCCGTTCAATTTCTTTCGTGAGTCTTCTAGGTTCTTTATAATATTTATGTTTTTTCCCGAAACTTTTTATAAAATTCCCATTTTTATCAAATACTTTAACCAGAAAATTCACAGGTTGAACAGTATAAATATTATCATTTTCATCTAAATCAAAATATATGGAACGATAGCGCTCAAGACCTAATCGAATCACTTTTTCATCTATCGGGCAAAAAGATTTAAGATATTTACCCTTTCGGCTATATACATGAATCATTTTCGTAGCAAAAGGGGTTTTTCCCCATTTTGGACCCCCTATTAATATATAACCTTCACTATTTACAGCAATACAGGTAGTTGGAACATGGCCATCAGTAGTAATAAATGAATTAATATAATCACCACTTAAGTCAAACTCTGTAATTCTGTTAAATAATGTGGCTACAAATACATGATCATTTTTCCCAATAAAAATAGATTGAGGCATCATAGGTAATTCACCTGGGCCCTGTCCTCTTTTTGCAATCAAAGTAGGAGAATTCCCATCTTTATCAAATCTATATAATTCACTATTATTCCAATCTATAATCCATATATTTCCTTTACTGTCAATATCAAAATCTTGAATAAATGAAATTATGATTTTACTGCTTTCTTTCAAGAAAATGCTTCGTTCCTTTTGAAAAAACTTAGTAAAATTTTTTGCAAAACAAATTTTAAACTCAGAGAGTCCCATAAATATAGCCACCGCAACTTGTATTAAGATCAATAGACATGAAATTTTTTTCATTATTATTCTGCCTCTTACAGAGAGAATAAAAAAATAAATTTTTAGAGACATATATTACCCCCATCTCTTTATTTAAATTTTTTTGGTTGAAGAATAATTATTTCATTCTCTGGTTGAGACTTTAATAAATAAAATATTCTTTTATTTTTTTTCTCTATTACTAAAAAATCTTTAAAAAAACTTTTATACAATTCTGGATCATAAAAATAATAATAATTCTTGAGTTTTCCAGTTCTGTCATATTCAATATTTCTATGCGAGGAAAACCATAGAAAATATAAAATCCATTTGAGCTTGAGCAAATAGATTGAATTACCCACATTAGTCCTTTTGAACCTATTACATTCTCTTTAATTCGATTTAAATTAATTTTCTCTCTTTCTTTCATTATTTTATGCTGAAGTTTATATTCTGCTATTAATTTACCTTTCTTAGAATACTTACAAACAAGAGGAAAATATTTATATCCAACAAGTAATTCATTTCTGTCATTTAGACTAATTTTTATCATATTTGGCATTTGCCAATTTCTCTTTTTTCCTCCGAACCTTGCTTTTCCAAAGGAGAAAAGCAACCTTCCATTTTTATCTAAAACATCTATTAGAGGAGCGTCAGGTGTTATTCTCAAAGGTGCAGCATAAATCCATCCGTCCTCGCTAATTTCAATATCTATGTATGCTTCAAACATTTTGAAACTTCTAGTATAATTTCCTTCCAAGTCAAAAAATTGAATTCTCATATTCCCATTATCAGCCACTATTATAAATTTCGAATTACAGGTAATAGAATAAGGATTTAAGAATTCACCTGGACCCTGCCCTTTTCTTCCAATTTTTCGTAGAAAATTTCCCTCCCTATCAAACATAAAAATTTCACGTGCTTTTTGGTCATTAACTAAAATATTACTGTTTAATAATGAAATCATTCCCAGTGGCCTCCATAAATAAATACCTTTTTGAATATCTTTCTCAAAGGGAAATGTCTTTTTTATTTCCAGTTCTATTGCATATTCAGGTATAGGAAATTTCTTTAACCATTTTTTCCAGATTTTTATTAATTCTTTTTCATCTAACCCTACTACCCGCCTTATCTGTTGAGATGATAATTGAAAATTTAATTGAAAAATAATTAAAAATATTAATAAAAATTGTATTATTAATTTGAAAAATTTCATTTTATTCTTTCCTTCTTAATTAATGAATATAATATTATTTCATAAGTAATGTTTTTGATTTTGCCGTTTTCTTTTATTCTTATTTTTTATATAAATTTATAAAAATATCTCCTATATCCGTGTCTCGATAAGAAATATAAAATAATTGCTCATTATTTTTATTCCATCTTGCAATACTTCTTGCTATGATTTTATTTTCCCTATTTTTACCAAAAAATCGATATTTTTTCTCCACTTCCAGAGTATTTTCATCCAACTGCCAGATCTCTCCATAAATATCTTTTTTCCATAGAAGTAAATATATTTTATTCCCAAAATAAATAGCATCATTTAGAAATTTTATATAAGGAGTATCTTTTTTCACTCCTTTTTTAAAATATATTTTTCTATTCCTTTTAATAATATTTATATTATTAGGCATTTCTTTTTTAAATAAGAGTTTACCATTGACATCATATTTAAAAATATCTCCAAATAAATATGTAATGTAATAAATGTAATTTTCACTGCAAACTATTTTTCCAATATTTATTGCCCGGTCTACAACTATTTCAGGCCATCCTTTATGAATTGAATAATCTACATCGTATTTTTTACCAAAAGAATTCAATTTTTTCCCTTTGTAATCAAATACGGTAATTAAATTCTTTGTGCTTACTGATGCTAAAAGCACAGTATTTTTATATACTGCAATGGAAAAAATCCTATAAAACTTCCTAAATCTATTAATGAATTTTCCATTTAAATCAAATATTGAAATTCCTATATTGTCTACAGTAAAAATCCTATTATTATAAATGCTAATATATCGAGGATATGATAAATCTCCTGGACCCTGACCTTTCCTACCAATTTCCATAATCAGTTTGCCGTTTTTATCAAGTTTATAAATAGTATGTCTTAAATTATCCACTGCATAAATATTTCCAAAATCATCAACTGCAATAAAAGGTATGTTTTTAAAAAATACATCCTCTCCCTCTGCTGGAAGAGTTCTAACGAATTTCAATTCCTCAATTTTAATTTCTTCCTTAGTTAAAATATAAGAAGTCTGAATAAGAAAAATCATAAAAAATACAATTAAAATTTTCTTTTTCATTTAAAATCTTCTTATTTCTTCTACTTTTCCATCATTTATAAGTATTAATAAATTGTATAAAAATTTATTTTTATTACATTTTTTATAATCTTATTGCTCTTTTACAATCTGTTAAATAGACATGAACATTTAAAATAATTCCTGTAATTAGAAATGCTGAGGAAACAAATATAATTTTTTTCCACTTATTATCAAGTATCAAATGTCTTATCATTTCTTTTTTAAGAAATTTAAGTAGAAAAATTTCCTCTGTCAAGAATTTTAATTTGGTAAATTTAATGATTTTTGTATCTAAGTAATTGACATATTTAAAAATAAAAATTTTACTTATTTTTTATATGCTGAAGGTGAAATTCCAACAATACTTTTAAAATGATGGTTAAAATTTGAGATATTTTTATAACTAACTTTTGAAGAAATCTGTTTAATTTCTAATTGACCTTCTCTTAAAAGCTTCTTTACTTTTTTAATTCTTTGATGAATCAAATATCTTGAAAAACTCATTTTAATTTCTTTTCGAAATAATTCCCGGAGTCGAGAATAACTGAGATTGCAATATTTAGTTATTTCTTCTAATTTCAAATCTTTATCTAAATTCTCTTCTATGAACTTAAGAGCTCTTTTGATTCTTAAATCCATTTTTAATAAATTTCCCCTTTCGGATAATTTAGTACTAAAAAGAGGAAAAAGCTTGAAAAATTTTTGGAATTTTTTAAAAGTTCAGGAATAACAAGGATTCTGGAAACAGTCCAAATCGAGAGTAAATTGAAATTTTTACTGAAAATTGTATTAAATTAATTCAAAAATCTGAATTTTTGACAGAATTTGGCAATAGTGTAAACGAATGTTTACATGGTAACAAGAACCCGTAGAAACTAAACATTTTGATTTTTTCCCTATCTCCTTTCTATCAAAAAAATTTAGGAAGGATTTAAATGATTGTCAATAGATTAATATTTTATCTCATCCCAGTTTTTAATTTTTAATCTTTTAATCATTATATTTCCTGTTTCCTTAGAGCGAAGAAGAGAATAAATACAACCTTGCTTGATTACATGCGGATAGCAGGGTAACTTCGTGTAATACAAGTACTCCCCTTTTGAACTGAAAATATCTATGTCCCATTCCTCTCTCTTATCAAATGGTGACTTAAATTTAATTACCCATATTCTTCCTTTCTCGTCAGTAAGTATGTCAGTGAAAAATGGACAGTATTCAGGAATATACATCCTTTTTAATTTTTTGGCTTTCTTTGGAACCGGAATCGGCTTTTTATCTTTTTGTATTTCAAAAATTAAATTACCCTCTTTATTAAGAACAAATAATCTATACTCATCTGATTTTGCATATATAATTTTATTTTTTAGTGAAGAAAGAACTAATCTTGGAGCATATGGGCTCAAAACTCCTCCAAAAACTCTTCCACCTCCTTTACCTTTTATTTTTATATTTCTCTCAATTAATTTATCTATCTCTTTTAACAGTTTGCCTTTAAAATCCAGCATAACAAGACAGTTATATGCTCCGCTTTCCTCAAATTGAAGAACTGGAATAAAAATTCTCTGCTCGGATGTGATTACAAAGCGAAGACCTAAATAAGGAGGGATTGAAAAATCAAAAGTCGAATAATCACAGGGAATTCTCTCTACAAAATCTCCATTTTTATCAAACTTCTCAATCTCTCTTCCATCTTTAACATATATGTTATTTTCAGTATCAATAAATATAGAAACTGGAAATTCAAACTCACCAGGTCCCTGCCCCTTTCTTCCAATTGTTTTAAGGTATTTTCCATTTTTATTAAATACTTGAACTCTATAATTCCCCCTATCAACTATATAGATGTTTCTCCTGCTATCAACCCCAATATCTGAAACTCGATAAAACATATACTTCTCATCTGTTTCTAATTCTTTGATTGTTAAGTCTTCCTTTAATTCCAGCTTTAGTTTCCCTAAAATTGGATTCTCAGAATTTCTAATAACTCTTGGCTCCTTTTCAATCCCATTTTGATATTTAAACGTTTCTGATTTAGCTAAATAAAAAATTAAGAGGAAGGTTAATAAAAATAAATATAACTTTCTCATTTTGCCTCCCCTCCATATATAGTAGTTTAAGTCTAGTAAAATGGGGGGTTTTTCAACTCATTTATTTTCTAAAAAATCTATATTTACTTCCCCTCTTTTTACACTTCTAATACTTAAATTTGATTTTCCTCTTATTAACATAAAAATATTTTAAAATTCAACTTTTTGCTCATTCGCTAACTTTTTGCAAATATAAATTCCTATTAAATTTAAATTGAACAGAAATGGTTTCATTCTTTGTCAATAAATAGAAGGGGGAGCCTTAAAAAGCTCCCCCCTTAAAACTATAACTGACATTCAAATGTCGCTGCTGTGTCTCCGCATATACAAGTAGCACTATACTCATCTGCGAAACAAAGCTCATTACCTTGGCAATCACCAAATGTTTCACACCACGCTCCACAGTCTGCCCATGCTCCACATGAATTTAACTTTGGAAGGAACGAAAAACTTACACTAATGGAAAAAATGAGTAAGGCAATTAGGAGCAATTTTTTTAATTTTATTATCATTCACCTTCTCTCTTAGAATTTTAATAGAAAATAATCTTTTTTTATTTTTCCAATTACATAATGAATATTATTCTGAATGTATAATTTAAGTGGTAAGACAATTACTTTTCCCTTTTTTAGAATAATTTCTTCCATTATCTCCCCACTTTCTTTTATATGAAGAAGCAAACCTTTGTTCTTCACATTTAAGGAATAAAAAATATGTTTATTTTTATCTACTGCAAATCCTCGACAATATATTATTCTAAATATTCCCTTTTCTCTTTTAATCGATTCGGGATTATCTACTCCTTTTTCTTTTCCAAGTTTTATCAACTCTCCAATTTCTCTTACTCCAGCTTTTCCTAAATCTCTATAAAATAATTCTTTCCCTTCAAAATCATAGCAAAATACTACAGGATAATAATTAAACGCTCCAAATATTTTTTTATCCACAACATTTATAAAGATTGAATTAAAGTGTAAATAACCTATATATTTCTGAGATTTCAATATTTTTCCGATTTTTTTAATTATTTGACCTTTTTCATTAAATATTGAAATCAATTTATTTTTGTTGTATTTTTCTTTATCATTATATTTTACATCAATTAAAATTAGATCATTAAAAACATATAGCGAATGCGAACGATATGCGTTGTCTATACTAAATTTATAAAGAAAATCTCCTTTTAATGAAAATACTTTTATACTTCTGCCCAAATCATTTAAGACAAATAAATAGTTATCTTTTATAAAAATCCCTTTTGGATAATATAGCTCTTCATTTCCCTGCCCTATTTTGCCTATTTGTTTAATAAAATTGCCCTTTTTGGTAAATTTTAATATTCTGTGATTTTGCATATCTAAAAAATATAAATTTTCATTCATATCCATTGCAAAACAATTATTAGAGATATAAATTGAAGTAAAATCTATTTTAGGATTTAAAGCATTTAAGTTTAACATAGGAACTACTTGAATTTCTCTTTTAGGATATAGATCTGCTCCTAAAGAATATAGGAAAGAATATAAAAATAAAACTATAAATAATAGAAGTAATTTAAAAAGCAATAGCCAAATTCTCATTTTTCTTCTAATAATTCAATTATTCTTTCAAATAATTCTCTTTCACTCATTCCTATTTTTTTCAACAAAGATTATTTCATTTTTACTTATTACAATTGTGAGAGGGTCGTTTTTAAAATTATCTTTTGTTATGTATTTCTGCTCCTCCGGAAGTATTTCAGGACATATATATATGTTGTCAAAAGGAATTTTTATATAGTTATTTAACTTGTCTATATCTTCCCTCTCAAAAGGTTCTGAAAAAGCAATTTTAATTTTTCCATCAAACTTCTCTCCAATAAATTTGTTTTTCAACTTTATAAGAGTTCTGACTCTATTGCCGGTTTTACAAACACTACAAAAAGATGAAAAAATTGTTAAAATTAGAAATATAATCAATAAATTTATCGATTTTCTAAACTTCATTATCCCTTTGCAGTAAAAAATTTATTTCCCAAATATCACAATGTCAAGAATTTTTTATTGGTAATTTTTCGGATTTTAATTTCTAATTGATTGATACATTTAAAAATAAATTTTTGCCATTTTCTTCTGTATTCTAAAGGTGATAATCCAGTTTGTTTTTTAAAATCATGATTAAAATTTGATATATGTCTATATCCTACTTCGTAAGATATCTCCTTTATTAATAAACTCTTATCTCTCAAAAGCTTTTTTGCTCTTTTAATCCTTATTTTAGTCAAATATTCAGAAAAGCTCATACCAATTTCTCTTTTGAAGAGTTCACATAAATAACTGTAATTTAAATTAAACTGCTTAGCTAATTTCTTTAAAGTTATGTTCTTATCTAAAATTTTCTTCTATAAATTTCAATATTTCCTTAATTTTATTTTTCACGAATTTCCCCTTCCATATAATTTAGGACTAAAAACAGACAAAAACTTGAAAAATTTTTTGAAATTTTTAAAGGTTTAGGAATAACAAGGCTTCCAAGAACTGACCGAAAAGAACTGACTCAGAATTTCTGTTTAAATTTTAATTTAATTAATTCAAAAATTTGGATTTTTTGACAAAATTTGTCAATAATGTAAATAAATGTTTACATAGTAGTAAGAGGTTATTCTAAATAATTTATTTATAATCATCGAGATAAATTAAAATAAAATTAGCAGAAGTTTTAATTAAAAAATTCTCTTTGCTAAAATTTGAAAAAGTAATGTAAAATGGGAAAAATGAAAGAAATTATGAAGCCTGATAAGTACAGAAATTCATTAATATTACTGGGTATTTTATTTATTTCATGTTCTGCTCTTGCTTTTGAAATTTCTCTTACAAGATTTTTCTCCATTTCTCAACAATATCATTTTGCTTTTTTAGTAGTAAGCATAGCACTTTTAGGATATGGAGCAAGTGGTTCTCTTCTTTCTATTTTCTCTAAAATTTTAAAAATAAAAACAGAAAAATTCCTCTTTATTATTTCTCTTCTCTTTTGCGCATCACTTCTTTTCAGCTATATCTTGGTTAACCAATTACCATTTGACTTTTTTGAATTAAATTGGAATAAAAGCAAAGTCTTTTATATTTTACTTTATTATTTTCTCTTAAGCATTCCTTTCTTTTTTGCTGGTTTAATTATTTCTTTCGCAATTTCAAGAATCTCCTCAGAAGTTACAAAAATTTATTTTTCAGATTTAATAGGCGCAGGCATAGGTTCATTATTAATTCTTTTAATTTTTATACCAAAAGGTGACAGAGGCGCAATTTCAATAATTTTCTTTCTCGCAGTTACGAGCAATTTATTTTTTACTTTTGTATGGAATAAAAAAAGATTATTCATTATTTCATTTCTCCTTTTTTTAATTTCCATTTCTCTATTCATTTTTTCTCCATCCTGGCTAACCACTAAAATTTCTCCTTACAAAGCTTTACCTCTTGCTCTTAAATATCCTGGCGCACAACATTTTTTAACTAAATGGGATTCAATTTCAAGAATTGATGTAATCAATAGTCCAATGGTCAGATTTGCCCCTGGTATGAGTCTTCTTTATCTTGAGAAAATTCCTCTACAATTAGGAATTTCAATTGACGGAGGAGAATTAAATGCAATTACTAAATTTAGTAATGAAATTGAAAACTTTAAATTCATAGATTATCTTCCAACATCCTTTGCTTACAAATTATCTCCTAAGAACAAAGTTCTATTAATAAATCCAAAAGGAGGATTGGAAATCTTGGTTGCTCTAATTAATGGAGTTAATAATATTACATGTCTGGAAAGCACACCATTATTAATTAAATTATTAAAGAATGAATATAAAGAATTCTCAGGTTATTTATATAATAGGGAAAACATAAAAGTTTATTCTACTTTTACAAGAAGTTTTATTAAGTCCACAAAGGATAAATATGATTTAATAACTATCTGTCAAACTGATGTTCTGGGTGCTTCTTCTACAGGCTGGCATGGAATAGCTGAAAATTATTTGTTTACTGTTGAATCTTTTAAAGAATTAATTTCTCTTCTTTCAGAAAAAGGAATTTTGAATATCACTTCTTATTTACTTCCCCCTCCTCGTGGAGAAATAAGATTAATAAATCTAATAATAAAGGCTTTCGAGGAACTTGAAATAAAAAATATTTCTCAACATATTGTAATTTTTCGTACATGGGGAACAATCACATATTTAATTAAAAAAAATAAATTTACTACTGAGGAATTATCAAAAATTAAAGATTTCTGTAAATCAAGAATGTTCGATATTGTTTTTTACCATGGAGTTCAACCTGAAGAATTAAATCAATTTAATAAATTTAAAAAGCCAATTTATTATAACTTGATTAAGGAGCTTTTTACTTCAGAAAAGAGAGAAATTTTAGAAAAAAGCTATCTTTTTGATATAAAACCTGTTCGAGATGATAATCCCTTTTTCTTTAATTTCTTTAAATTCAATAAAATTAAATCAACTTATTTAAGTTTTGGGAAAAAATGGCCTCCTCTTCTTCAAGGTGGTTATTTGCTTCTTATTATTTTGATTCAGGCAATTTTAATTGGATTTATAATGATTATTTTACCAATTATTTTGAAAAGAAGAAGTAAATCCTCAACACAAAATATACCTAAAAAATTATGGTGGACAGTGTTTTTCTATTTTGCTCTTTTAGGAATAACCTATATGTTCATTGAAATAACTTTTATTCAAAAACTTATTTTATTTCTCGGTCATCCTTCTTATTCAATGTCTGTTGTTATTTTTTCTTTTCTTTTATCTTCAGGGCTTGGGAGTTATTTTTCCAAGAGAATTTTCCCATTATTTGATCATAAAAATCTAAAAAAATTCTTAGCCATTTTAATAATCCTTGGTGGACTTTCAATACTTCAATTTCACTTTTTAAATACTATTTTTAAATTATTTTCAGGTAGTGATTTACTTATAAAATTCATTATTAGCTTTTTATTTATTTTTCCCCTTGGTTTTCTAATGGGTATTCCTTTTCCTTCAGGAATAAGAATTCTTAGTTCAAGTGAAGAATCTCTGATTCCATGGGCATGGGCTGTAAATAGTTTTTCCTCTGTAATTAATTCAGTAAATGCTCAATTTATTGCTTTACTTCTCGGTTATTCTAAGGTCATAGTTTTTGCAGGTGCTGGATATATAATTGCGGGTTTTATTTTATTTCTTTCTTTTGGTTATTTCACCAACCATAGGAACAAATCGTACACCCATAATGTATTTAACTTTTAATTTATCTTTCTTTTTTGTAACCAAAGTAAGAGTCTGATAGTACAAAGTGCTTCCTAAGGGTATAATTAATCTTCCACCTTCTGCTAATTGATTTATCAAAGGAGGCGGAATGTGATTCGCAGCGCATGTAACAATAATAGCATCAAAAGGTGCATATTCAGGCCATCCAAAATAGCCATCTCCCCATTTAACTTTTACATCTTTATAATTTAATTTCTTTAAAGTCTCCGAAGCCTTTTTAGCAAGTTTGCTCCTTATTTCTATTGAATAAACTTTATCAGTTATTTCTGCTAAGACCGCAGCCTGATAACCTGAACCTGTTCCAATTTCTAATACTTTATCTCCTGGCTTTAAATCCAGACATTGGGTCATAAGAGCAACTATATATGGCTGGGAAATAGTCTGGCCTTCATCAATTGGTAAAGGATAATCACGATAAGCTTCTCTTTCATATCCAGGTAAAACAAATAAATGACGAGGAACATTTGACATTGCCTTTAAAACTTTTGAATCAGTTATATCACGAGCCTTAAGCTGATATCTAATCATTCTTTCCCTTTCTGCTCGAAAATAACTTTCATCCAAATCCTTTCCCATTAATGGAAGAAAAAGAATAAGTGTAAATAATAAAATTATTTTATTTCTCATTTTTTTCTTTATTTAATTATTTACTAAAGAAAATAAAAAATCAATTTAAAGTTGACTTGAGAATTTAAAAGTGCTATTTTCACTAAAAAATGAAAAAGAAATTTTTGGATTTATTAAAAGATAGAGTCCTTCTCTGTGATGGTGCAATGGGCACTATGCTCTACAATAAAGGTATATATCTTAATAGCTGTTTTGATGAACTAAATCTTTCGAATCCAGAGCTTGTTAAAAAAATTCATCAAGAATACGTGGATTGTGATGTAGATATAATTGAAACAAACACATTTGGTGCAAACCGTTATAAATTAAAAAAATTTGGTTTAGAAGAAAAGGTAAAAGAAATTAATATTGCAGGAGCTAAAATTGCACGAGAAATTGCAAAGGATAAGATTTTTGTTGCTGGTTCTATAGGACCTCTTGGATTAAAAATTGAGCCATGGGGACCAACTTCCTTTGAGGAAGCAGAAGAGGCATTTTATGAACAAGCTTCTGGATTATTAGAAGGTGGAGTAGATTTATTTATTCTTGAAACATTTTCCGATGTTAATGAGATACATCAAGCTATTAAAGCAGTAAAAAGAATCTGTGATTTACCCATTATAGCGCAGATGACTATTGAGGAAGATGGAAATAGTTTATATGGAACTTCTCCTGAAGTTTTTACAAAAAGACTGGAGGAATGGGGAGCAGATGTAATAGGAGTGAATTGCAGTGTTGGGCCTGCAGCTACTTTAGTATGTATTGAAAGAATGGCAAAAGTTACTGATAAACCTCTTTCTGCAATGCCAAACGCAGGTGTCCCGAGAAATGTGGAGGGTAGAAATATTTATTTATGTTCACCTGATTATTTAGCAGAATATGCAAAAAGATTCATATTAACAGGAGTGAAAATTGTTGGAGGATGCTGCGGAACAACTCCTGCTCACATAAGAGCAGTAAGAAGAGCAATTAGAGCTCTTCAGCCTGAAAGAAGAATTTCACCAAAAATTGAAATAAAAGAAATTGAGCAAAGACCAGAAATAAAGCCAATAGAAAAAAGAGAAAAATCACAATTAGCCAGAAAATTAGATGAGAAGAAATTTATAATAAGTGTAGAAATTGTTCCTCCAAGAGGTTTTGATCCTTTCCCTGCACTTGAAAAAGCAAAATGGTTAAAAAATATCGGTATTGATTGCGTAAATATACCAGATGGACCTCGAGCAAGTGCACGCATGAGCGCAATGTCTCTTGCTGTAATAATAGAAAATAAAATTCAAATTGAAACAATACTCCATTATACTTGTAGAGATAGGAATCTTCTTGGCATGCAGTCTGATTTACTTGGAGCTTATGCTCAAGGATTAAAAAATATTTTAGTGATTACAGGAGATCCTCCAAAAATAGGTGATTATCCTGATGCTACAGCAGTTTTTGATGTTGATTCAATTGGTCTTTGCAATTTAGTAAATGCTTTGAATAGGGGTTTTGACCTCGGAGGAAAAGTTTTGAAAAAACCAACAGGTTTTCATCTTGGAGTAGGAGCTAATCCTGGAGCTATAAATTTAGACTATGAAATAAGACGTTTTGAATATAAGGTAGAGGCAGGAGCTGAATTTGCCATTACTCAGCCTGTCTTTGATATTGAGCTTTTAGAAAATTTTCTAAAGAGGATTTCTCATTGCAGAATTCCAATTATTGCTGGAATTTGGCCTTTGGCAAGCTTGCAAAATGCAGAATTCATGAATAATGAGGTTCCTGGAGCAAGAGTTCCTCCTGAAATTATGGATAGAATGAGAAAAGCAAATGAAAAAGGAAGTGAATTCGCTCGCCAAGAAGGAATTGCAATTGCTCGAGAAACACTCTTCAGAATCAAAGACATGATTGAAGGAGTCCAGATTAGCCCACCTTTCGGTAGAGTGGAACTAGTAACAGAAATAATTTCTGTTCTTTGATTAAGTATTGCAGTCTTACGATTTTCTAAATTTAGTTCTTTTAACTATAAAGAAGATAATTTATTTCTCTACTAATTCCACCCGTCGATTCTTTGCTCGACCTTCTTCAGTTTTATTAGAAGCAACTGGACAAATAGGACCCACACCAATAGGATGAAGCCTTTTTGCATCTATCCCATACTTAGAAATTAGCATTTTTACTACTGCCTCTGCCCTTCTTCTTGATAAATCCATATTATACTCAAACTCGCCTATATTATCTGTATGACCAACTATAAATAAATTTATATCAGGATTATCTTTTAGAAATTTTGCAATTTCCTTTATAGTTGGTTCAGATTCTGGCTTTATATCTGCTTTATCAAAATCAAAATAAATTCCATAAATTGAAATATGACCTTTTCTTTCTATTTCTCCAGCTATATTTTGAGCAGTAATAAGACCTCTTTCCATTTCTTTCCCTTCTATAATGTCAAGCTGAATTAAAGGTCTACCCCAATCGTCTGTGCCAACCAACAATGATAAATAAGTTTCTTCATTTGGTATTTTTGCAGAAAGATATCTGTAATCTTTTTTCATCCTTCCACCAAAATATACAGCACTTAAGCCATGTAATTTATATATGATTACATATGGATAATCAAAAATGTCCTCTCCCTTTCCCATATATAGAATTTCAAAATCTGCTTTTTTAATAGCCTCTTCATAATTTTTCCAAACTTCAAGAGGACTCCTCTCTTTTGGCGCTTTATATGTAATATTAGTTACTCTCCCTTCCAATTTTTTAAACTTGGTGGGTTTTTTATTCATAATAGGTCCAAGAAGCAAAGTATATTCATCAAATTCTCTCTGTCTATACTGTATTATTACAGAACCTGGATACCGGGATATAATAGGATGGTCTTTGCTTCCTCGGATGTCCCTTTCCTGAGCAAAAATCTTAACGGCTGTCAACATAACTAATAAAATACCTAATAAACCAATCACAATTTTGTTTTTAACTTTCATGTTAACCTCCTACATGTTTTTTATTTTAATTTTTTATTTTAAAATTAAATTTTTTAAAACATTTTGTTTAATGTCTTAAATGTATCTAAATTTCCATGAGGTGGAATTTAGGCAAAGTAGTAAGCTGAAGCCAAATATAATCTAAGTCTATCAAAAAATCCTTAACATTCATTTGTTTCATATTCAATTATTTCAAAATTATATTTAAGAATATCAAAAAAATCAAAAATACATACTATTGAATAAAAAAGATAAGTCATTTTAAGCGAGTTTTTCAAGAATCTCCTATGTTAGCTAAAGTAACCGAGGCATCTTACCTTTTTCCGATAAATGGCAAGAAAAAACCCGTTCGTGCTGCATAGTTTTCCCACTCGCTTCCGAACTTGTGAGTCAAAGCCTTTTCCTCCAACTTAGCCCGATAAATCTCGGTAGGAAGAAACAAAACTAATACACAAATCAAACCTGGCCAACTTCGCATGGTAATAACGGCTCCAAGAAGCTTCGCTATTCCTTTTGGCATTGAGAAATGGAATTTTACCAAGAAACTGATAAGGAGTACTCCAACCCCTGTGACCGAGTTCAGAATTACTGGTAAATATTCATTTATGTTCCGTTTCATTTTCAATACCCGAAGTTATTGAGGTTAATGTTTGGTGGGTATGCGAAGCCCTAAGCAAAGGGTTTGGTAGCAAAGTGAACCGCTTACCTGCTGTTAAGTGAAGTGGCAGCTCTCATTTTTTTAACTAGTTTGTTAAGCTGTTCAATAAATGCATTTGATTTCAAAATCTCTCTTATGAAAATCACAGACCAAACTTTAGAAAGTCCTGTATTCTCCTCAAAAATAACACGAGGACGCCCTGTTTGGGTACTTATGGCTACTTCTTGATAAGGAATATATTCTCCAATAATACCTACGAACTTGCCACCTAATTTGTCTCCACCAATCGATATTCCGTTATCGACAAATCTAATAGGCGAGGGTTTAAGAAAAACAGGACTGCCACTATTTCCTGGGAAAGCAGGGGCATCTACATAAAATGTTTTGTCTTCATTGATTATGCTTATCGTCCCGCTTCTAATGATAGGGGCAATTCTTTTTTGAAATTTAATACCCGGCTGATAGGATAGAAAGAAAACGTCGTAAAGCTCAAATATGTCATCTGAAAGAAGAAACATCTCATCGGGAATTATTTTTACATCGTCTTTCTGAGGGTCTAAACCAAAAGGAATGATACCAATATCAACTTCTGGGTTCTGATGAAATATCCAATTGATTCCAAAGTCTCTCTTTATATCTTTTATAGAACGATAGGCGATTCCTCCATCTTTTGAATTAAAGAATGCAAACATTTCATTATCCTGTAACTTGCCAGTTTTTATATTTAAAACTACGTGTTTTGCAGTTAGCAGATGATAAATATTCTGAACACTAACCAGAAACCCCGTAGCATAAAATTGAGAATTTTTTTGATTGTCAATTTTCCCAAGAAAGACCACTGTTTTCTTGACTTCTTCTAATAGTTTCTTCATTTTAGTTCACCTCTTAAGCTGTCATTTCATTTAACGGTTTGCGGGTAAAAGAAGTTTGCGTAGCAAATTTGGGCAAAATGAAATTTTGTCTTTTATCCGCTCTTATACGCTGTGCTGGGCCAATAGAATGACTTTCATCCCTTTCTACTTCTACTATCGATTTCGGAGACAAGGCTTAAAATTGCTTTTCAACTTAGTTATTTCAATTTTGGATATTTTTCTTCTATCTCCTTTATTTTTTCTTCCATTACCAATGGAGATAAAACAGGCTCAAAAGGAGGGGGGGAATGCAATTCCACTTCAATATCTCTTGCCCTGATGCGTTCTATACTTGGTAAAGTGAGGATAATGAGCAAAAGTGTAATAAGAAATACATATAGGCCCAAGTTTACTTGGAAAGAAGGAAACCATCTAGAAATAAATGGGTGAAGCAATAACAATGCAAAAATAAGCAGTGAAAGAAAGACAAAAAAGATCCTTTTAGGCCAGCGATAAAAAGGTGAGTTTAACCACCAACGCCACCAAGGTGGTTTAATTTGATAGTTCCAGATATTGCCGAGCAATTCACGGGCGGACGCCTCTATTGGAGATTTTGATTTTAACCTGATACACTCCTCAAGCTTTTCTTTTGCTGCAAAGATATCCTTGCCCTTAAGGTAGAAGTAGCTTAAAAAATACAGGACATACGGCCTTATCTCTTTTCTATATTTCTCAGATAATTTATCCGCCTTTTCCAAGCTTCTTGCGATTGAAACTATCTCTTCCTGATACTTTTTACCTTTTGAGCCAAAAGAAAATTCTGCTTTAAGGTAGTTAGCATAAGCGTCCCAGAGAAGAAGCAATGGGTTGCCTACATCCAAAGAGATTGCTCTCTTAAAGAGTTTGCTTGCAATATCATAGTTTTTTTCTTCAATCTTAATTCTGCCTTGTAGACTTAAAGCAGGAGTAAGATTTGCGTCTATGCTAAGTGCAGCTTCAACTTTTTTAGAAGCATCATTAAGATTTCCAAGATTAAAGAAGAGTTCTCCTAAGTTGCTGTATGCTAAGGCATCCTGTGGATTTATCTCTATGGCTTTCTCATAAGCCTTTATCGCCTCTTCATGTCTACCAAGCTTGCCAAGTTCAAAACCTTTGTTAAACCAGGCTTTGACATACTGTGGATTTATCTCTATGGCTTTCTCATAAGCCTTTATCGCCTCTTCATGTCTACCAAGCTCGCCAAGTTCAAAACCTTTGTTAAACCAGGCTTTGGCATCCTGTGGATTTATCTCTATGGCTTTCTC